>Ga0209296_1000013_pt1 | contig 253137 bp, 304 predicted proteins | sample S_130206_EF_Meta_FD_187319 | JGI IMG/M metagenome (GOLD analysis project Ga0209296, IMG submission 187319) | Freshwater microbial communities from Lake Simoncouche, Canada to study carbon cycling - S_130206_EF_MetaG (SPAdes) (version 2) | ecosystem: Environmental > Aquatic > Freshwater > Lake ... | reverse complement strand
TTGGCTTTGCTCAAAACGAACAGTGCAATGGAAATGGTTATATTAATGGCAAGCCTATGTACATGCAGACTACACCAGGTGAGATCGATATAGTTCCGCCAACTGGCTCAGGTGAATATGTCAGAATTATCGGTTACGTATTCTCAATGGACTGGCCAATATTAAGATTCTGGCCGGATAACACTTGGGTTAGATTGCCTTAAAAAATGGAATATAAATGGCTAAGGTAAACATTAACGGAGTAGACTTAAGCAACGGAGTTGAACTAAGCGGGGCCTCTCTCCAAAACAGCTCAAATGTGATCGGCGTCGACTTAACTGGTGTTAGTGGCGGCGGTGACTCTTATGTGGTTGTGCTATTCGGAATGATTCCAGGCAATGGAGGATTCTTGGATGTTGGTTCGGCATGCTCAACCAATAAAAACGGAATACCAGTTGACCCGGGCAGATTGTATATTGACGACGGCTTTTCTGGAATATGGCTCGATGCCGAAGTATCTATGCCGTTTGAAAACTTACAGCAGGGCCAATACTATTACGTTGAGTCAGACTCGGAAATAGGCGGATATTCTTTCCAGTATGACGGTGGAGGAATGATTGCTAGGTTTACCCCTTGCGAATAAAACCTGATGAGGACCTTGAGTATAAGCTTATAAACACCCTATTCTGTGTCAAAGTTAAAACTCAAGGTCCACACATCTTTTATTGGCAATACCGGTTATAATAATCATGCTCAATCATTTTTCACAAAATTAGCAGAGAGGCTTCCTCTTGAAATCCGAAACTACACAGTAGGATCTTCGTGGGAGGGTATGTCTGACGAACCTCATAATGGTGAGGCGTATATGACAGATCAGATCAAGTCTTTACTTGTTGAGCAATCTCTATGGAATGGAGATCGTACTCTTAGCGATCATAAAGTATATCAATCTTGGCCAAACCTCGGCCAGACTCATGTCGACCTAATTCTAAACGAAACTAATCATCATTACTTTTATCACAATTACGATAATTACAAGATTGCCTATAACGTTTGGGAATCAACGCTACAGCCATCAGAGTTCTTTGATAAGTTATTAGAATTTGATGAAGTTTGGGTTCCGTCTAAATGGCAACGAGATTGCACAGTCAAACAGGGCTACCCAGCTGATAAAATATTTGTAATCCCAGAAGGAGTTGATATTGAGACATTCTTTCCTGAAAATGTCGTTCATCCATTAACCGGAGAAGACCGATTTACATTCGGCCTATTCGGTCGTTGGGATTACCGCAAATCTACAACCGAAATAGTTAGAGCTTTCTTGGAAGAATTTTCAGCGGACGAACCTGTAGATCTAATCTTATCTGCTGATAATCCATGGGGCTTTAGTGCAGACGGTTGTCAAACAACCGAAGAGCGCTTAGCAAAATACGAATTCAAAGACGACCGTATTAAAGTATTACACATGCCGCCAAGAAAAGAGTACGTTGACCTAATCAAGTCAGTTAACGTATTTGTATCATGTGCGCGTAGTGAAGGCTGGAATCTGCCACTAATCGAGGCAATGGCTTGCGGAACTCCATCAATCTATTCAGAGTGCTCAGGCCAAATGGAGTTTGCTGAAGGCAAAGGTATTCCAGTCAAAATTGTTGGCGAACGCTCAGCGCTTGGCTCAGCGGAAGATAAACCGACCGTAACTACTGCAGATATCGTTGGCAATTATTATGAGCCTGATTTTAACGACTTACGTAGAGCAATGAGAGATGCCTACTTAAATTATAAATCACATAAGGAGAAGGCGCTAGCTGATGCTCAAAAGATCCATCAAGATTTTAACTGGGATAGAGTTGCACGGCTTGCAGCTGATCATATTGATGAACGTTCAAGTCACATCAGAGAGGTGAATCTAAAGCGTGCAAAAGACTTGACTATTAACTATCATTTCGTAAATGGACCACACGTAGAGATAACTGGGGGAGCCCCAGGCGAATACTTAGTTGAGTTTATTAATAAGAAAACTGGCAAGGTCGAGCACAAGGACACAATCACCCGTAATATGTGGGTCAAGTCAAATAAGCGATACTATATTGATTGGAGAGTTAAGGTAACTCACAAAGAAAGCGGTCAACTTGTCCTAGACGAGTCAATTAGCCTAAAAGATCGTAGAGTCTATATTTCAGTAGATTCATCTTCTCTTGGCGATAGTTTGGCCTGGTTTCCAGCAGTTGAAGAGTTTCGTAAGAAGCACGGTTGCAAGGTAATTTGTTCAACTCATCTAAACCAACTTTTTGAAAAACAGTATCCGGAAATTGAGTTCATTAAACCTGGCGATGTTGTTGATAATATTGTTGCAATGTACAATATTGGCTGGTATTACGATCAAGATCATAAAATTGATCTAAACCGAAACGTCAAAGAAGTCAAGGATCAGGCAATGCAAAAATGTGCATTTGATATCTTGGGTCTTGAGTATAAAGAGACTAAACCTCTACTTGCGATTCCAAAGGTTGAAAAGAAAAAACAGATCGCAATCGCAATTCACGGCACATGCCAAGCAAAATACTGGAATAATCCAGACGGCTGGCAAGAAGTAGTTGACTGGTGTAAGGAAACCGGTTATGAAGTAGTGCTGGTGTCAAGAGAAGAAGATGGCTTCATGGGTAATTCTCATCCAACTAGCGTTCGCAAATTAGCGTCAGGTCCAATCGAGAATGTCATTCGTGAACTTGAAGAGTCTCAAGTCTTTGTAGGAATTGGTAGTGGACTAAGCTGGTTGGCTTGGGCAACCACGACCCCACTTGTCCTTATTTCAGGATTCTCGTATGATTACACCGAAACGGTTGAGAACACTCATAGAGTTTGTGCACCAGCCGGCAAATGTTCAGGCTGTTTCAATACTCACAAGCTTGATCCGGCTGATTGGAACTGGTGTCCAGTACACAAAGGAACTCACCGAATGTTTGAGTGCTCTAGAACAATCAAAACATCAACGGTAATTGATAAAATAAAGACCGCTCTCGGCCTCATATAGATAATTCTGTATGATACTTAATTCTAGACAGAACAGCTTTTTAGTTAATTTACCGCAAGATTTCTTTAATGATGCGGTCAATGCGAAGTATGAGAAATACTATCGTAATCTGTTATTGCCGTATAAATCAATTTCAGATTTTATGGCATCAACTATTCAGAGCGTAACCTTTCCTGGATTAACAAGCCAATTGCCGACTCAGACCAGAACTCTTGGTAAAATACAAGAAGTTCAATCTTCAAAGCCCATTGCTGACATGTTTAATAGGGATCTTAAATTAACTTTTAAGTTAACTGATGCCTACTTAAACTATTTCATCATGATGGATACGTTACTTAATTACCTTGAGCCTGCAAACACAAGCGAAAAGAATACAGGCAATTCGTTGGGTCAAGCTCTAACAAATAGTCCAATCAGACACGGCAACCATCCGTATTTTAGCCCGATCAGATTAACTCTTTTAAATAATGAAGGGTATGGAGTAAGTTCAATTATCTTTAACCGACCAATGATTACTCAAATGAGTGCAATAACTCTATCGTACTCGTCAGTTACTCCACAATTTCAGACATTTACTGTAGATTTTAAGTATTTCAATTTTGATTTGGAATTGGAATTTGATTAACTGATTCCACCTGGAACCACAAGACCTTCTTCATCCAATTTAGCACGATATTCGTCAAGAATAGTCTTCATGTCTAATTTAGGATTCTTCTCAAGCAAGGTGAGAGTCTTTTCGTAAGTATTCCATTGTTGATACGGATAGACTTTACCAAATAAGATCAACGAAATTTGATCAAGGTCGTCGGTTAACTTTTGGCGATCCATAATCTTATAATTAATCTTCTTCATCTCTTTCGTGAATTGATAGAGACCGTCAGGTCGAAGCATATAACCTTTAAAATGAGTTAACACACCGTCTTTTTCAATCTTATCAAACTTCATAGAATCTAGCGCACAAAAGATCAAAAAGACACGATGCTTTGTTGAATACCGTTCTTCATCAGTTGATTTATAGAACAAATCGTTTACATCACGGTTGGTGTCCATCGGCCTAACGAACATATCAAATTGAACAAAATGCTCTGGTGAAATTTCAAATTTAACGGACACAATATTAAATCCATAAAATATCTTGGTTTCGTATCCTGCTTCTTGAACTTTTGCTGAGATCTCAGGAAGAGTTAAGTCAGAATAGAATAGAGTATCTAGATCACCAGATACTTCTTTTTGTTTCCATGAACCAATTAATTCAAGTTCAGCTTTGCCAAATACATTTGACATTGCATCTTGGAATTTAGCAAAAGCCGGTTCAACCGCGCCACGATCAAGGCTTTGTGCATCAGGAAAAGCGTTACCGCCTTCAGTAATTGTAAATGTTTTAAATTCTAATAAGTACTTCATTAAATGATAGGTGTATTTTGATCAACCCAACTGCTTGTCATATTATTTCCAGTATCGTCCTTTTTATTGATATTAACTCTTTCCATAACATTTGTGCTAAGCCTCTTAGAACTCTGCTCAAAGCTTGGGAAATAGGTCTCAACATCAATTGAAAGACTCACATTGATCTTGTTATTTTCATTCATTGTAAATTTGTAAACCTTGTCAACCGTTTCATTTGTTGGAAACTGGAATTGAGCCGGAATACGAACTCCATTGTATTGAAAATACATTACACGATTTGCGTAATTAATGTCTAACATTCTCTCAGCAATCTTGAATGCTTTATTTAAGTTATCGCAAATAATCTTTACGTCAAACTTAACTGACATTGGTAGAGAATAGAGTTGAGCAGAATATCCAGTTAAAACGTTTTGATCGTTTGGTCCGCGTTCCAATTCGGAGTACTGTCCACGAATGAATCGATTTGTAATATCTGATGATTTTACCTGAAATGATCCTAGGGTAACAATTCCTCTTGGAATAATATCGTAAGTGCCTTCGGCTACTGGGATTTGACAGTTGTCTGGGAGTCCAATATAAAAATCCTTTAAGAAACCCTCATCAGTTCCAAAATTATAGAGAAATGGAACAGAGAATGTCTCTTTATGATCGTCTCTAGACAGAGAAAGTGTCATTGATCCATTCAGGAGATCAAGTAGAGCTATTGTTAAATTCCTTAAAAAAATATCGTCGGTGTTAAGTGCCTTCATACTCTTATTTATCAATCAGGCTGTCTAAAAAGAAAAGGCTTCCGTAATGGAAGCCTTTAAGACATGGTGGAGGTGACGGGAGTCGAACCCGTGTCCGCAAGATTTTCGAGTAAACTCTCGTTCACACGCTTAGTCCCATTTTCTAACTGGACCAACTATCTCATTCTTTAACGACTTAGAGCTAAAAGTCGGTAACGGTTAGACTTGGCCGCTACGCCATGCTGGTTTTGCAACTTTGGTTCGGTCAAGCAGTTGCCGCTTGGTTACTTATGCAGCTAAAAGCTCTTCAGTAACCGGAGTGCTAACGCCAGCGTTAACTAGGCTCCAGAAGTTAGTGTTTCCACTTATCGTTTTGATACGTTTTAGCGAGTCTTAGCATCATCCTCGGCGTGCGAGCATACTTGAACCATCCGCGTCAAATCCAAGCACCCCCATGTAGTATAAAAGTATTATACTAAAAGTATTTATCCAAGGTCATGGTTTTGCAAAGAAAAGATTGGGCTGATAAATAATCAAAAAGAAGTCCGTTACCGATGGCAAACCTATCAAGTCAAAATACATCACTTAGACTCTTCACGAGCCTAAAGATCCGAATAAACGATATCTTGGGAGAATCAATCACATTCTTGCAGAATCGTTTCAAGCAGGCAAAGACCATCTTTACGGCAGCTTCGCCATTTGGTCAGTTGTTGATTGTTTTTGAAAACTTAAGCCAATTAATATTTTATTATATTGAAGACTCAATTACTGAGTTGAATATCAATGAGGCAACTCGACCATCTTCAATCTATTCATTAGCAAGTTTAGCAGGCCACAATCCAAGCCGTGCAATTGGCGCAACTGCCCAGATCAGAGTAGTTAGAAAACCTGGAATAACTCCACCCGTTAATAAAGCCCTATTAAACGATCTGTTCAAGGTAACTTGCGATAATAACGGCCTAACCTACGTTATTGAATTACCGCAAGATGAAATCCGATTAAACTTGACAGGCAATGAACCCCCAACAGTTTTTAGCCTGCGACAAGGTCAAATTGAGACCCAAACTTTTACTGGAAAGGGCCAAGCTCTTGAGAGTTACCAGTTAGGTTTTCCAAATAATTACTACATCGATAATTTTAAGGTTAAGGTGTATGTCAATGGAGAACAATGGACCAAATACGAGTCAATGTTAGACATGCCTCGCGGCGGAAAAGGTTTCATTGCTAAAACCGGGATAACTAATGGATTAGACATCTATTTTGGAAACGGTTCATTTGGTAAAATTCCAGCAGCCGGTTCTGAAATCGTTGTTGAATACTTAGTATCAGAGGGTGCTGGCGGAAATATCATAATTGATAATCCAAGTCAAGTATTCTTTACTTTCGCTGAGACTGCATTTTCTCCAATCGGAGAAGAGATAAACCTTAATGAATATTTTGATATTTACACAGTAAGTCCACCAAGTTTTGGTGTTGATCCTGAAGAGATTGCCTTAACTCGATTAATCGCGCCAAAAGCATCAAAGAATTTTGCATTAGTTAACGTTGATAATTACGAAGTTCTACTTCACAAAATGCAGATGTTCTCAACCATTAGAGTTTTCCTAGATGAGTTAGACGCAAGAATGATTAACTTATTTCTTGTGCCAGACGTTTCGCAAATGTTTAAAACCGGAACTGACTATTTTAACTTGGCTCTATCCAAATTCACGTTAACTCAATTTCAAAAAAATGAGCTTCTAAAATACATTGAACGCTCTGGAACAAAAATGATTTCAAGTGAAATTAATTTGCTGGATCCAGTTATTACTAAATACGTGCTAAACATCAGCGTTATTGCATTTGACGATGTTTCAAATGATATTATTAAGTCAGATATTTCAGACGCAGTCGGCAACTACTTTATTAAACTTAACCGAAACGACCGTGTTCCAAAGAGTGATCTAATTAAAATAGTTGAGGAGGTAAATGGTGTTGACTCAGTGAGCATCACAATACTATCTGAACTGAATGAGGTTGCTTTTACGGAAAGGCCGAATAGACGTGAAACTGATAGAGTTGGACTAGACGAATTTAATGATATTATAATTAAATCAGCCGAATTCCCAGTAATCAGAGGAGGTTGGTCCGATCGAAACGGTAATGCATATCAAACTGGACTATCTGACGGCTCGTTAGGTGCACTAAATATTGAAATTAAATCACAGAAAGTAGTTCGTAAAAAATTAGGAATCGTATAATGATAAGAAATTCTCTCTACTGGACAATATACAATCGCAAGGACAAACGCCTGCATCTGGGTTTTAAGTACAAAGACTCAATTCTAAAGAAGACTTTGTCTAACCAAATGTTTGGTGCAAATCCAATACTAGACGGCTTCATGAGCTATCTTGAAACCTACATTTACGAACACATTGAAGCAGTTAAGCAGATCAAAATATTTGCTAATCCTGCACTAGATAAAAACGAAAACCGCATAAACTAATATTATATGAGTCAAGTATTCGATAAGCAAAAGAAAGCTCAAATCAAAAGTGAGTTAGAGGATCTCCTACGAGGTTACTCAACAGGTCCAAATGGAGAAGACGATATCGTTGACGAGCAGCTTGGAGAAATCGCAGCAGCCCCGCCGTTAGATTTCGTTGAGATGAACTCTCAATTTGAAAAACAGGCAAAGGATATTACTGGATCAATGTTAAAGTTCTATGTTGATCTAGGTGTTCTAGACAAACATGATTACTTACGTCAAAAACAGAATCTAGATAATACAAATATCCAAAATATTTTCTTTCAGTTAAAGACGATTCGAATGGCAATTGAAAAAATTGCCGAGGAGATTAATCAAGGTAATGCCCACCCTCGTCTATTTGAGGTATTTGGTCAATTACAAGATAAGCTGACAACAGTTATTAAAACTCAAGCAAACTATATCTTATTCCTGGAAGATACTTATAAAAAGATGCATAGTGATATTGAACAAAAGTCGTCTGGTGGATCTGGTTCAGTAACTCCGTTACTTGCCTCAACTAGCGATTACTACATCACAGCAGGAACAAAAAATTTAATTAAAGAGATAACGGCTGAAGAGGTTGAAGATGAAGAGGACTCTCGACACTTAACCCACCCCGGTAGAAAAACTGAAGTAATGAACGAACGTGGACTCACCGATGTAATAAAGCCTGAAGAATCTCCAGAAGATTTTTCAGATGACGTTAACTCACTGATATGAAAGATTTTCTAACAAACGCAGGCGGGTCCTCTAGGATTAAGCTATCAAATCTTGATCAAGAGAATAACGCAATCTGGACGACAGCCAAAGTAGACCAACTACTTGAAGATTTCGAAAACGGCTTAATTGACGTTAAGACAATCAAGAATTCCCCATTTAAAGATAATGATCCTGTCTGGAAGAAAGCGAATATCGTTTTCGAATACACGCCAGAAGAGATAGACGAGATTAAGCGATGTAAAGCTGATCCAGTTTATTTTGCTAGCAAGTACGCGCAGGTAATGACAGAAGAGGGAATTCAGCAAATCACGCTTCGAGACTATCAAGAAGAGATTATTAGATCGTTTAAGAATAATCGTTTTAACTGCTTGATGGCAAGTCGTCAGATCGGTAAGACAGTTATGTCTGGCGTATTCGTTGCATGGTACCTACTATTCCATACCGATAAAAACGTATTAGCGGTAGCCAATATCGCGTCTACTACCAAAGAGGTACTTGATAAAATCAAGTCAGTATTCGAGAACTTACCGTTCTTCCTAAAACCTGGTTGCATTTCAAATAACGTAATGTCCATGAAATTTGATAATGGGTGTCGTTTAATTGGTCGTACTACTACCAAAAATACTGGTATTGGTTTTACGATTCACGTACTATACATAGATGAGTTTGCTCACATCAATCCATCGTACCTTGACTTCTTTTATCGAGCAATTTATCCTACTATTTCAGCCTCATCCAATTCCAAGATTATAATAACCTCAACTCCAAATGGAATGAACCGTTTTTATGAAATCTACATGGACGCTCTCGAGCAAAAGAACGCATACGTTCCGCTAAGAGTGGACTGGTGGCAGGTGCCAGGTCGTGATGATGCTTGGAAGAAGATGACAATTGCAAACTTGGGGTCAGAAGAAGATTTTAATCAAGAATATGGATTACAGTTTTTCTCATCTGATAAGCTCTTATTACCGTCAAAGGATCTTAAAAAGATCTTTAATCTCCGCACAGACTACGTCATCCCAGAATGGTCCCAAACTCCAGATAGATTGGAACTATTAGACGGAATTTCAGTTCACCCTAACTTCAACAAGTTAAGCCCAGATGACATTAAGGCTGATCCCAGCTATTATGTAATTTCGGTAGATACAGCCGATGGACTGAGTCGAGACTTTTCAGTAGTTAACGTGTTTAAGTTCGTTGCACTACCTATCAAAATGTTGGAACAGGTAAAAGACTTTATTAAAAATGAAACTGATATCTTTGCGCTAGTGCAAGTTGCAACGTTCCGAACCAATAAAAAAGATATTAACGAATTCTGCAATTCGCTAGAGCATATTATATTCAACATATTTAATCCAGACAAGGTTAGGATGCTAATTGAATTAAATCATAAGGGCGAGTATGTGATGGACAAAATCACAAAAAACGAAGCCTATTGGAACGGCATGCTAGTCTTTTCAAAGCATACTGAATCTGCTCAAGCCTGGAAACCTGGCCTAAAATTAACAATGACAAATAAGATAAAATTCTGCGAGAGATTTAAGTATCTTGCAGCAGTTAATAAGATCTTGCCAAATGAATTTAAGACAATTCACGAACTTGGATCATTCGGTAAATCATCAAACGGTTCATATCGCAGCCAAAGCGGTAATGACGATTTGGCGATGACTTGCGTAAACACATCATCGTTCTTTGAGTCTCCAAACTTCTGGGAGATTGCAAATGAAGAACTTGACAATCAGCCAAAAGAATATTTAGCAGAAGTCTACTCAAGGTTCCTAAATGAAGTATATTTAGCTAAAGATTCCAAGTACGATTTTGATACACTAAGAAATCTAAATCAGTCAGGCGTAGCAAAGAGGCCGTCAACTGCACAGCAGGCAGATTCCAGCTACGTTGACTATTACAAGGAGACTTTACAAAAATTCTATGGAAATACGTAAATGAAGAAGATAGATGAGGTCCGAAATTACCTGGACAATAAACACAGTATTTTTAGTCAAATCGTTGATGCAATAGATAGTGCTCATAAAAAAGGAGCTCCACGAATCTACATCAAAAAGTTGCAGATAATGGAAGAAGCACTGGATGTAATTGCAAATAGAGAAGATTGGCCAGACTGTCTTGAAAAGGCCCTTGCTCTATTTGAAAGTCTGGAAGATTACGAAGCATGTCAACGTTGCAAAGATCTACAAGTCAAAATACAAACACCAATTAAAAAAACCAAAAGAAATGTCAAATAGACCAGCTAAAAAATCACAACGACAATCAGTCACTGAAATCACAGAGAAAGATTTACGCTCAGTAACTCTTAAACCATCTCAACAGAAGTACTTAAATCAAATTTTGTCTAATGACATAACTTTTTGTTATGGACCTGCTGGGACAAGTAAAACATTTACAGCATGTCTGGCTGCACTAAACCTCTATATTTCGGGCAAAATCAAAAAGATCATCCTATCTAAACCCATTCAAGAATCTGGAGAAAAATTAGGATTCTTACCTGGTGAAATCAAGGATAAAATTGACCCATTCATGGAAAGTTACCGATCGAATTTGGTAAAAATATTACATGATCCAAACCTGGTTAATTGGCTCGAAGGCGCTGGCGTTATTGAATTTAGACCGCTTGCCTACATGAGAGGCGCTACTTTTGATAATTGCTTAATGATTTTAGATGAGGCTCAGAATGCTGATTTTAAACAACTGATGTTGTTTTTAACCCGAATGGGCAAGGATTCTAAAACTTTAATTTGCGGAGATGTAAGCCAATATGACATCAATAAGAGTAAAGTAGCTTTACCTGATTTTATCAAATTAATGACAGGTATAAATGGAATAGGAATACATCAATTTGGAGACGAAGATATTGTTCGTAATAAAATCTTGGTGCAAATCACAGAACGCTACGAAAAATGGAAAGACGAAAACCCTAATCATAAATTCTTTAAGTAAAAAATAACTACATGACGTCATACGACTTAATTAACAAACAGCTCAACGATGAGATGCAATCACTTGCCGAAAAAATTAAAGCCGGCGAGTACACCGAAAGAGATAGAAATAGACTAGCCTCTATTATGTATCCAAAATTAAAATATTTCATCTGGAAATTTTTTAATGACCCGGACGAAACCGAAGAGGTTCTACATAATACTCTCTTTAAAATATTTAAAGGATTGGCTTCGTATAACGATAATTTCAGATTCACAACTTGGATCTATACAATCGCAAAGAACGAATCTCTATTGCATAAACACAAATTGCAAAAGCAATGGGCCGTTCGTTTAGATAATATGCTTTCGCCTCCAGCAATTGAAGATGATTCAGCTTTCAATTTCGATAAAGAGATTTACCTAGATTCACTGTACAACATGACCCAAATGGAAATGGCCGCTCTGCCTGACTGTATTGAAAAGTCAATTCTAATAGACAAGGAGATTCATTTAATGAAAGGTAACGAAATTGCTGAAAAGTACAGCATGAACCTGAATACCGTTAAAACCAAAATCAGAAAGGCTCGTAAAATGGTAAAAGACAGAGTTCTTGAAAAAAATCCTCAAATGCGAGATAACTTAGAACAATATTTTTAATTATGGGACTACTTAACTTACTTAATCCGAAAACGTTCTACGAAACGTTTATGCAAATTGTTAAAAACATTGCAAATCGTAATTTCTATCGAAAAACAATGAAGACTCTGGAGAAAAACGGTTCTCTTAAACAGCTCGGTATGCGATTAGACATGCGCCATCGTGCATATTATGTTTTAAATCTTGAGCCTGAGACCCTAATGATGGGAATGGAAACTCTCGAGCTTGAAAAGAGCCGAGTGCTCGAGTCAATTTCTTTTAAGAAGAGCACATTTGAGACAGCTGGCCTTGCTGAATTAATCGAAGCTCAGACTGACCGTATAAAAACCGAAGAATATTACGCATATCTTATTCAAATCAAATATCGTAAGATCTCTAATTGGCTAGACTCTGTGTACGTTATCACATGGGCAGCAATTGCCACGTTTTTAATCTACTGGATCGTACAGGGAGCACTTAATTATCAGGCAATTGCTACGGTAATTGACAACTTATTGCACCGAAAATAAATAAATAACTAAAAAGACGTTTTAAAATGATGAATTTTGTAAACAAACACTTTAATAAAATTGTACTAGGTTTACTTCTAGTAATTTTTGTACAGCAATGTGGTAACTCAAGTCGAATTTCAAAAATTGAAAAACAGGAGAAAATCACAAATACTCAACTTGACTCTATGTGCACAAGCAAAGAGCTTAACAAGTATTTGGAGATCGAAGGTCTGAAAGCTGAAAAGCGCATGATTCAATCAACTGATCGTAAAATCCTAGATGTTAATCGTCAAACCGAAATTGATAACGAGATCAAAAAATTAGAATCAGGTAAATAATGGGAAAGAAGACAACTGGCTATTTTATAATCGGTACCTTTGTTACACTTTATTTACTGGTTTCAGTAATTTCAACGATTCACGTAATTGAATTCTTTGAGCTGTCCAACCCAAGGTGGTTAGCCATAAGTTTAGCAATTGCATTTGAAGTGGGAGCAGCAGCATCCCTTGCTTCATTAATAACTCTTGAGAAAATGAATAAAGGAATCGTTTGGGGCCTTTTCATTATCTTAACTGCAATGCAAGCCATGGGTAATACCTATTATGCATTCACTCACCTACAAAATTTTCAAGGTTGGATCGAATTATTTGGGCTAGTTGACGAAGAGTTAATTTATCAAAAAAGAGTACTGTCAATTGTAAGTGGAGCGATTCTACCAATTGTTGCGCTAGGCTTTATTAAATCACTAGTCGACTATATTAAACCAGAAGATGCTGTAAAAGTTGGAGTAAATGATCAGATCACAGATGCTGTTACTCAGGCAATTGAGCCAGGAATCGATGTAATTATCGATGATGGTGGTATTTCTGAGGAGTTTGATTCAATGCAAGAACTATTTAATCAATACGAAGAACCTGAGCAGGCAGTAGAAGAGCCTCAGCCGGCTTCTGAACCCGAAGCTCTTGATATCGTATTGGACGTTACTCAACCTGCTGAAACGCCAACAACTAAAGCCGGCACTCGAATAGATAGATCTAGATCAATTGACGAATTAATAGCAAGAGGAATGCCAATAGCCGGCGCCTCAGGATTAAAGAAACCTTTCGATCCATAAAAAAAGTCTATCATGAATGTCGTACATTAAATATAATGATGATCCACTAGCTAGAAGAGTTAGCGATGCTTTTGCGAACTTATGCGCAGGTGATCCAACTAAAAAGGCTCTTAAGCTTCTTGACAGATGCTTTAGTATCTTTAATGGATCAAAAAAAGAGGCAAGTTTTTGCGAACTAGAAAATTTCATCTATCCAGTAGACAGCAGTCTCTCGATAGATTTTGAAGTTTGCGGAGAAGAAACTTTAGTCGTGTACGATAATGCAACTGATTCAATTCCATCATTCGGGCCATCTGGCACTCCATCTAATTATCCATTAGGGGAAGGACTAGAGTATATTCCATCAGACTCCGCAGACCCATCAAGCTCACCGTTGTATCACGTTATTCAAAATGACAAGAATTACGTTAGAGGTTGTATCTTATATGTAAAGTATCCAATCAAAGATAAACTCGGAGACGATACTCTACCTGCTGATCATGAGTGTAAACTCAAGTTCACAAACAGAGTAAACGAAGAATTTGAAGTTCCTCTACACCAATTTTTTGCTCATTTCGCAAACCCTGAAACTAGGGATGCCAACAGTCTAATAAATAAGATAGAGATAACCAATCCAAATGCTAACTTCAGTATTAAAGTTACAGGTATGATTATCTACACAAAAAGTAATAATGACCCAAGCGATTGCGCTTGTTAAAAATATAAAATAGAATGACACCAATCGCAAGATATTTAAGAACTCACACGAGTAGTGATAATGCAAACAACTACACGCCAACATTCACAGACGGGTCAGGTTTCGGGTCAGCGACTGGCTCAATTGGAACTTGGACGCCAAACTATTTTGGAGTTCACAATCCAACTACCGCACAAGACGTTACCATTTGGTCAGTTGATCAAGGAACCTCAGGAGCAGGAGTAACAGTTCACCTACTTAAAGGTTCAACATTTTACGCAAGAATTGCAAAAATATCAGTATCTGGAAACGTTACCTTATTGGGCACAACAAATACTCCAGGCGTAGTTTAATATGACACCAGTACTAACATTCGGCCAAAGACAGCAGGCAATGCAAGGTCTACCTTTTTACGGAAAGGCTGACTTTAATTTCGTTGCGTCTAAATCGCCGTTTAGTAATGGTATTGCAATAAAGCTGTTGCCTCTATCTGATCTTTCTAGACCTGCTCAGGTTGAAATTGACGAATTTGAAGAAGAGATAAAAGCCATGAATCGTCAATTTAAGAAGGGTTCAAGAATAAGCGGAGTAAAGGTAAATTCAACTTTTGCTACCAAGGATAAAAATCCACAAGTCGTAATAGGCAATTTCGAATCCCTAAAGATCGATAAGCAAACTAAAACAATTAGAGCATTCATTAGAGATCCTAAAACTCTAAAGACTATTGAAGTCTATCCTGAAACTCTAAATCGCCTAAACGAGTCCAAGTCACATCTAGCGAAAACCTTCCTAGAGTTCGTGATATAATTAACTAAACACTTTAGTAAAAATGATAGAGAAGGATAAAGTCCTAGATGAAGCTGCTGACTTCTTAGAAGAGCAGGATAAAGCCTACGGATTAAACACCGACGTTCCGCCTACAACCGAAGAGAAACCAATCTCTCTAGGCAAAGCCCTAACTCCAATGCTCGAATCAACAATTGGAGGACCTAATGATCTTTTTTGGAAAAACGTTCCGCTAGAGAACCTTCCATCCCAAGGACTATTTTATCCAGAAGATGCTGAGATCACAATTAAAGCCGCAACCGTTTCTGAAATTAGACAGTGGTCAACAATTGATGATGGCGATATGCTAGACATTGATGATAAGTTAAATTACATTATTGAAAAGTGTTGCCGTTTTAAAATTAAAGGAGGCAGATCGTGGTTGTCTTGGAGAGATATTTCTGAATTAGATCGCCTTGCATTAATCTTCATGATTCAGGAATTAACTTTTCCAGCAGATCAAAATTCATTATTTGTCAAATTTGAATGTACGACAGGTTGCGAAGCAGATACCAGATGGATAGATGATGTCAGAATCAAGAGTAACATGCTAAACTTTATTGAATTACCAGCAGAGGTAATGAAGTACTATTCTCCAGAATACAAATGCTTTGAAATTAAATCAGAAAAACTAAAAGAGACTTTCTACTTGTATATGCCGACTATCGGAACAATTGAAAGACTTCGTGCAAGAATTTCAGATTCTAGGAAATCAGGCAAATCACCAGATAAAGCATTTATTGGAGTTGCTCCTTATATTGTTCAAGATTGGCAAGCTTTAAACTTACAGCGGTATAACGATCTAAGTCGAGAATCATTTGCTTGGCATATCAATAAATTCACATTCATTAAGAAATTCACAGAGATGATAGAGGATGCTCGATCATCAATGGTTAATACTCAATGCCCTAAGTGCGGAAACAAGGTCTCAACGCCTCTTTTTTCGCAGTCCGGCTTCACGGTCAAAGATCTTTTCCTTATTTCAGGCGGACTTGACGAACTTATTTGAGATTAACCGAATTCTTGCCGTGAAGCTTAACCAATCATTTAATACGTTATATGAATTGCCGTATTACGAATACTGCCAATATTTAGATTTCTTAATCAAGGATTCTGGGTCAACAAATAACGAGAAATTCGAGTTGGATCCAGGAGATGCAAATCAATAGCCTTGTTGTGGGTCTTAATAAATAACAAAAATAGTCGAGACAATTGGCAGATTACATAATTAGACCAGCCTTTCTTACTGCATACCGAGATGCTACCGCTAAGCTAAATAAAGATTACTCAGCTGGAGCAGAAGCGTATGACAAGGCCTATGAAGACCTAGAACAATTAATTTTTCCCTACCTTGGATCGACTCCTGAACATAGAGAGCAGTGGATTAAACTTGTACATGCGTACTTTAACAAAACTCAAGGAGGTTTTTGGTATGCAACTTCAAAATGGAAAGACATACCTCCCACTAGCGTGTTAACTGCGTCAGACTCAAAAAGTGTTAGAAGCTACTTTAACGTTCTTGCTGGAAATCCTTCATTCAAGTTTATACAAGGTGGATCCAGCATAGATTCAGTTGACCTGTTCAATAAGCTTAGAGAAGATCTATTTCATTTATTGGAAGATTCACCAATTATTGTCAAATCCATATACTCGCTAGCAATAAATTCCCATGTAAAATGGCAATCAGTTAATAATTCAACAGTCAAACTAGATGATTCAGTTTTAACTGATCACTTTAATTCAATGTATAATCAGGTAACAGGTTGGTTACTTGACTTCTATAAAGGAGAGCCCTTATATTCAAAGAATGGGGCAACCGTAGCAAAGGTTAAAAAATTAATCGCAGATAAGTCTGTTGTAAATCACATTAAAGTATTAATGGAACAGGGGACTACTTCTAAAAAAGGAGTTGACAATTCTGCGCTAAAAGCAAATAACTTTCCGGTTATCGAATTTATTATTGAATTTGAAAACCGCTTTATATTTGAGTCCGCTGCATATTCTGAACTTAAACCTAGTCAAACTTTACTAAGTCTCGTTGAGAAATCCGGTGCGCCCGCTCAACCGACTCCTGGTAACGTATTGTCTACTCAATCAGCAAAAGCTGCACCGGCCAGTTCATCTGAACCTACTGTTAAAAATACCGGCTTAAACACAGAAGGAATCGCTGAGGCTCAAGTTGAGGAAACTTCTCCAGAAGTTGCGGTTACTACTCAAACGAACCAACCTAAACTTCCAGAAAACCAAAGTACTTCTGACAAACCTGTAGCCCCTAAGGTTGAAAATCAAACGAATCAAACCTCAAATACCCAAGTTGGTGATCAAATTGCGCAGAACGTAACAAATCAGTCGTCTGTTCAAAATACCACAGTCAATAATTCTATACAGCCATCGACTGGCTCAGACGTGTTGTCTGCTGCTAGCGTTAAACCATTATCAAATGAGGCTGCTAGAAGCCAACTGTACATAAGTCTACAGGGTGCAAACTGGAAAGAAAGTTTAAAATATAGAACCGAACTTCTTAAACTTGATGAGGCCAAACAGGTTCAAATGGCTCAAGCCTTTGCTAAAGATCCTGGAACTTTACCTGATATTATTGCGGTTCTCAATGGAGAACGTAGAAAATTTAAGATGGAGACTGAGGAGAAGAAGACCAAGACTAGGGAAGAGAAGCTTGAGAAGAGCAAGAGAATACTAGAAGAGGCTGAACTCAAGAAAAAGGAATCTACTGTCACTATTGGAAAGCCGTCAGACGTTGTTGCTGGCAAAACTGATACAGCTGAATCTCCTGAAATTGATAAAGACGACTCTGCAGATCAGCCAACTAAAACTGAGACGAAATCACCGACTGCTGATCTAGTAAAAACCGAATCAAAAACTTTACTTAAGGGAGATCAGGCAAACAATATCATTAACCCTCCCAATAAAACGGAAGCGGCAGTTGCTCAACTCGGAAAAACAATCATTCAAACTTCTGCAAGTACCGCAACCGAAATTAATAAAGCAGTTTCAAATATTAAAACTGCAGAGTCTAGCACAGTAAATAATTCAAATTTAAGCACAGTAAATAATTCAAATTCAGTTAATCCTACCGCAAACCAGTCTGATCCTGCTAAAAATACTGATGAAACAAAAAATCAGGAAGCAAATGCTGGATCCGGCTTATCTGAATATTATCTACATGCAATATATGATGCCCTAGTCGGCCAAGGAATTAAAATTAGAGTTTAATATGAAATACACAAACGAATTAAGAAAAATTGTGTCTGATTATTCTAGAATACGAAAATCACTAGAATCATTGGAAGAACAGACTAAGCAGCTAACCATTCAGAAAAATCAAGTTGAGTTGGAGTTAGCTCAAATACGAGAAGACGAGACTCTCCTAATAGATAAAATAAAGACTGAGACTGGACAGGTTCCAGACTTTTATAAAATTTTACAAGACCTAAATGAAGAATCTATTATCGGTGCTTAATACTAATTTAAAGTACATCATGGCAGCAATAATCATTCTGCTTATTTTGCTCTCTTTGAAACAATGCAGCAAAGCAGACGATTTGGCTAGAGAAAATGCCTCTCTTAAGCAAAAGGCTGAAATTACATCAGGTAACGTTGAAGTCCTAAAAGATTCAATGCACTATTGGAAAGATCGTGACAATAATAACTTATCTGAAATAAAGATTCTATCAGCAGATAAGGACATGCTAAAATCAGAGTATCGAGAATTAAATTCAAAATTTAAAGACTTAGTACACGATAATAACAAGAATGGCGAACTTATTGCATACTTAAACACACAAATTAAATTTAAGGATCGTGAACTTGCTAATTTAAAATCAGCTACTAGCACAGAAGGCGGCAGCAAAATTCTAAATGACTCAACTGTCCTAATTGATATTTTCAAAAAATATGATACTCTAAATTATTACTCAGTAACTGGAACAGTTTTTACAAAGCTTAAAGACAATAAAATCCAGGCTGGAAAAATAGATTTAACAACATCAGTTAATATGGGAATTGAATTAGGTATCGCAAGAGATCCTAAGACTAAGATTGCAAATATTACAACAAAAACAGCGTTTCCTGCAAAAATACAATTAAGCGGAATAACTCAAATTGAGCAACAGCTTAATAAAAAGCCTAGCGGATATTTAGGTTTAAGTATCTTTGGTGGATACGGTGCAACTTTACAAAATCCAGTGATCCTAGCTCCAATGATTGGAGTTGGCGTATATTACTCGCCTAGATGGTTAACTATCAAATTACACAATAGATAAAAATGAATTCAAGTTTCATAAACCTATCAGATTATTGCGTTCTAGAATATAGATCAACCCCATTGGGCGATCCAAATCCGTCAATATTATCGTCTGACTATTTCTTAGTTGACAATAAAAACGTAAATACTCTTCAAATCTATAATACTGACGGATATTCAGATATCACTCATAATTCTAGAGACCTAAGCGTCATTTCAGTTGGTGGATCTAAAGCAATCTACAACGATATTACCCTTATTCCAATCTATACTCAATATGATCCGCTTATTACTGAAACGCAATTATCATCGAGTCTAAGCGCTAATGTTGTAATGGACACAGTTAGGGTCCATTTTGCGTCAGGCTTTAATTTCACAGAAGTAGAGAACATCATTATTGGAGTAAAGCACAAGCTTAACGATCTTGGTCAAATGCAATTAGCCAATGTCCTACTAGACGCAGCAACTGCTCAATCAATTTTTACATATAACACTCGTCCATTATTTTTAGCAAATACGATCTATGACAGATACGTAGATATTAAAATTCCATCAGTTGCATGGTTAGACGAAGATTTTACTCAATTCGGAGATGCATCTTTTGAATGGGCTATTACTGGTGGAATCGGATTTATTAAAGGAGCTCCTCTATCGGTTTTCCTAGCTGAGGCAACTTACGAAGAATACAATGCTCCAAATAACGTAACCTACGATCGCTATCAAATAGTTAACTATTACGAGGGATCAGTTTCACAAGTCAATAAATTTGATGGGTTAGGCTGTCATTTACAAGAAGCAACAGATGGAGACTATTTAGAGTTCTTTGCAACCTGGAACGGTGCTTTCCCAGACGCTTTAATCGATACTCTAAATGATAGTGGGCCAGATCAAGATTGGTTCTTTACTCATCAATTAGAAGTATACGAGCAAATTGGCTCAGAGCTAGTTCCATCCGGTAATATTATTGTTTATCAAGAGAACACATTTGATCAAGTTCTAACATACCGACCTATTCTAAAAGAAGCCGGTTTTGCAGTATCAATGTCGATTGACTATACACTACGTCTAATTAATAGAAAGAACGGAGACCAAATAATTAGAACGGGTTCACTAAGCGTGATCAATCCAAATAAGTACGGTAAATCTCTTGCAAAGATTACTCTACCCGAAGGCCCACAGTCTATGAAAGTCTACAATAAAATTGTACAAAAGAACTTTGAGACTGGCAGTATCTTTGCTCCAAAATCTACTCAAGTTGATGCTGGAACACCAGTTACGACTGAGGTAATTACTAAAACGGTTGAAGTTAAGATCCCAGAGTACATACCGATAAAACAGTCCTCAATCAAATTGAGCCAGAAAAATGCGCTTCACCGAACTGGCGATGCAACTGATCAAGTAATTTATGGACAAGGAAGAATGACGTTACCAATTGATCCAACTGATAATGTTATTAAATTTACGGTGTATCAAACGGATCCAAGCAAAGCAACAAATCAGACAAAGGTTAACTTAAACAATAATAGCGAATTTAGATTAAATTTCGGAGAAGGTTCAGAGTTCGCTTTTTCAACAATAGTAGATGATACTCTAACTAACCCAAGTCTAGGAGAAATTGCATTTAGAGTCCCTAAGGATCAAGCTAAATTGATTTTAGCCTCAACTGATGCACTATTTACAATTACTCTAATTTCAAAAGCAGACGGTACAGAATCTCTCCTATACACTGGAAAATGGACTTCTTCTGCGAATTATGCTGACGTAATTTCAGCTGGAGAAGATGCAGCAACCGCTGCTGGTAACGAGGAGCTTATCGCAGCACTTAGTGCCCAGGTGACATCGTTAACAGAGGCCAATATAACTCTGCAGACCCAGTTACGTAAACGTAATAAGGTAAGAGATGAACAGGTTTCATATATTAATGCTGCAGCAGCAACCTCGTTCAACAGAGAATAAAATAACAATAGTCGTTCATAGATAAATAAAGTTAGCGAACGTGCCAAATAAATAACAAAAAAAGACACCCAGTTCAATGAACAGTCTCATACAAGAATTAACCTTAGAGCTAAAATCTAACCCAAACGTTAAGGATAGCGTTGCAGTAAAAGTTGTGCTCGAATCTATAAACAACTCTACACTATTAGGAGTTCCATCTGAAGAAATTTTAGAAAATTCCCTAGTAACTCTATCTGAGCTAGCTACTGCTACTTTAAATGAAAATCTTAAAGAAGTCGTTGCTAAATTTAGAAAACTTGGAGAAAAACCAACTCAACGCCTTCAGAATATGGCAAAAGAGGCTGGGCTATCTTTAAAAGTAAAGGCTCTTAAAGAATCTAAATTATACAAAGATCCAACTTTCAAATACACAATTTCGTTAATTGAACAGAAACTAGCTGCTCTTCCGGAATTTAGAGTAATTGGTACCGTTTTGGAAAGCTTAGGTAAATACTCTTATAACAAGAATGTTATGTCAACTTTGACTGAGCTAACAGAATACGTTAACGAAAATCGTGCAAAGTTAGAAGTTATTAATGCAATCTTTGAAATGAGACAAACTGGCGCAGTACTTTACCGCGAATCAATCATTGAATTAGAAAACTGTCTTTTAGAAAATACTTTCTCAGCTGACGTAATTAAAATGAAATTGCGTGGAAAACCATCAATGCCTACTGTTACTCGTTTGATTAACACTCTAAGCATGGTTGAGGCAAAGGATCAAGGTAAATTTAATATCGGTGTAGGAAATGGTGACGCTAAAGTTAAGTCAATAATCGCTCCGTTCTACAAAATTTCTGAATCAGCAGCAATTGTTTACGTTGATAATAAATTTATCAAATTGCAAGAAGATCAAGACCCTTCACAAGTTACGGCAGAAGAAGTTGCAGAATATCCAGATTTCTTTGAAGTATGTGAAGCTTTCGCAGCTTTAAATTTCCAAGAGAAAGAAACTGAAATCGTATCTAACGGTAGAGGTTTAAAGGTTTCATTCGCAATCAATGAATCAGGTAATCTATACTTAAAAATCAACGGTTCAATTGTTGAAGACTTAAGTAAAGTTGAATTATCTGAAATCTTCTTAATGGAACAGATCGAAACTCGTTCTAAATTAACTACTCTATTCAGAGGATTAGACATGATCGTTAACTTAGAGTTTGCTAAGAAATTAGTAAATGAAAGACTAAACGCAGATTCTATTGTATTTACAATGGGCGAAACTCTATACGTTTTTGAAAAATACGCAAACAACCGTATTATCAAGAAAATGGAAGGCCTAGCATTCCACAATTACGTTATGGAAAATTTCAACTATGACGTTAGCGAGCTTTATGCAATTGAACTTGAAGAGCGCGAAAAAAATCTTCGTAAAATTGACGAAGAGAAAAAATTAGTTGAGAAAGACCTAGCTAAATTGGAGAATTCAATCACCCAATTAGAAGAGGCTCTTAAAGATTCAAGTCTTTCAGCTGAATATCAAACACAGCTTGGCGATTTAAAAGTTTCAATTGAGAAAAATGTAAATTCTCTAAGAAACCATTACATCTCTTTAGATCAGTCCAAAAAAAAAGCTTAAATGAGTCTGAGGATATTACTCTAGTCTCAGCAATGGCCTCTAAATACAAAGTCGGTAATCGAATTGTATTGAATGACGGTCGTTCAGGCAGAATAGTTGGGACTGACCCAATTAATGGAGTTTATCAAATAATGACTGCTGACAATAAAATGCTCAGAGTCAAAGGTGCTGATATCGAAAAACTTGAAAAGCCAAAGGATACTGATTATCAACTATCTGGTGTAAGCCAAAGTGACGATAAGAAACTTTCTATTCAAGATACTCCATTTGATTTAGACCAAGATAAGTAATTGTAGTATAATAGTCTAAACACTATTTAGACAATGGCAGACGTATTATGCTCGATTGAAGAAGCTCGCGAAGCAGGCACCCTTCAAGTTTTCGAAAAGAAAACAAAATATCATGAATATCAATTTCTAGTTCGTTCAGAAGATGAAATAAAGTTCAATGTATCTCAAAATATCTCAATGAAGCCGACTGGCGGAGAGTATTTTAAGCCCCTATTTTTACCCCACTATGCACAGGACGGTAATCCATTAACTCTTGAAGATCTTAATCAAGAAGATACATGGTTAGACGCAGGTGCTCATATTGGTATCTTTGCAACTCGTTTGCTAACCCAATTCCCAAAAATCAAGAAAGTTTACTCTTACGAACCGTTTCATAATAATGTCGAGTTTGCTCAACAAAATTTAGAAATGAATGGAGTACAGGGCCGTTGCGAGATTATCGAAAAGGCGATTGTCCCAGGCCATGAATCTGAAGTAGAGTTCTTCTTATCACAAGATTCAGGTAAACACTCTGTCCATCCAGTAAAAGGTCGTAAGGTTGTAACTGTGCCGGCTGAAAATATCAATGACGTATTAAAGAAAGTCAATTGTGTCAAGATGGATATTGAAGGTATGGAATACGAGATGATCAAGTCAATTACTGACTGGAGTCATATTAAACTATTCATTGTTGAATACCATTTTCATTACAGCTGGCTATTGGAAAATCGTTCTGAGAAATTTAACGAAGTAATGTCAATTATGGAAAACAATTTCGACAGAATTTTTGTTAACCGCAGTGCTGGAACAAACAAGCATTTTATTACTCACTTTGCCGGATTTAAAAACGTGTAAATGAGCCCATTCGAACTACTTCAGGAGATTTATCATGACGATCCTTGGAAATCCCAAGTCTGTTGTATTCTCCTGAACTGTACTAGAAGAGTACAAGTGGACGGAATTAGAGCTGAACTTTTTGAAAGGTATCCAACTGCAATAGCAATGTCGCAGGCAGATCCTCAAGAATTATCAGAACTACTTCGTCCACTTGGTTTTTATAATCGCAGAGCGAAAGCTCTAATCCGATTTAGTACTGAATGGTCTGAATCGGATTGGCAACATCCACGAGAATTATACGGAATTGGTCAGTATGCCGCAGACTCTTGGGATATTTTTTACAATAACAGAATTGACATAGAACCAAATGACGGTGTTCTAGTAAAATACGTATTATGGAAACGAACAAAGCACTCTACGCCTATTTTGGCCAATTAGGAATATTCGACGATAACATTCCAGGTCATACTTTTTATCAACTCGGATTAATTGACGAACTCTCAAAGAAATACTCAGTTGAAAAATTTGATTTTGTAAATTATCTACATACTGATGGAGACTCGCTACTGCGACCAATGTTTCCAAATGATAAATTAGGCGAAGTCTTTAATAAGTTCTCAAATAAATTGCTCGAGACATATCAAATAGGCCAAAGCCAAGTCATTGAAAATATTCGAAATAAGAAATATTCAAAATTATTCTTAAAGGCTCGTTTCAGAAATCTTTCGACTCTACAAAAGAAATTAAGAGATGCTGCTTATTTTGAGAGAATTATCGAACTTGCCCTTAGCTCAGGATATGATCCAGCTGATATCGTTATCCTAGACACAGATCTTTCCCTATCTCCAAGTTTTCTGCGTACGATTTCAGAATTAGGCATAAGTCGTCAAATTCCATCAATTACAATGCCAGGTTGCAGTAAAGAATTTATGGACGCATGTTTAGACGTACATGAAAAATTCTCAAATAAGGCTCCAAACTATATCATGTATTATGGAAACTTATCATTTGATAATTATAAAGAAGGTCATTCCAAGAATCCAATCATCAATGATATTATTTCTGAAATTGACAGCACTAGCAAATTCGACGGTAGCCCGTTTAGCATGATGGTTGCTGCAAAATCTGATCAAACTTTGGAAAACTGGATTGGCAACCTTACTAGAGTCTCACTATGTCCAAGAGATAACCGAACTAGTATTTGGGAAAATATGCAATTTGCGCAAGTCTCAGTAAATGTCAGCAAAGATCTATATCTAAAAGAAGGATTTATTCCAGCAAGAGTTTATGAATCGGTCATTTTTGGAACAATTCCAGTTTCATATAAAGATTCAAGATTTCATCCAGCAATGTCATTTGAGACAGTTGACGATTTCTTCGAAATCTGTAAATTTATATCAGATTGCTCTCGTGGTGATTACTATAAAATTCTAACCCAAATAGCTAGTCGTCTCTAATAAATAATAAAAAGTGACTAGTTTTAATGAAATACATATCTTCAGCAGAGGAGTTCTTTGGTACTAACGAAGACCCTAGAATAACTTCTCTACGAGAATCAATAATGGCTGTCCCAGTTGAACTTTGGGAAAACCTAAGTACTCTCACCCTAACTCAATACTCTCCACGTACCACACAGGAAGCAGATGCTATCCTAAATCATCAACTTGAATTATTAGATAGATTCGACACAATCGAAGAGGCTAATGCTGCAGAAAATCTCCTAATTCAGTATGGCTACAATCCAGTCTTCTTAACTCTAGAAGGCTCATACCGAGACACTCTAAACAGTGTTAACTCCATAAACGAAGGTTTATTAGGTATGATTAAGGATTTTGTAATGATGATGACCGAAGGAGGTTCAGCAATCGGGATCCTACAATTCGTCCTAGACATTATTGGACTTATTCCATTCTCTTGGGCAGGTATTCCAATTGACACCGTCGCTAACTTATTAAATGCAGCAATCTCTTTCTATCGTGGAAATTATCTAATTGGTTGCCTTAACTTAGTTATTGCAATTCCAGGATTCGGCCAAGTAATTGGTGGAACGCTAAAGGGTATTATCAAGCCTTTTGCAAAAATCGGAGAAAAACTATTTGCAGTTTTATGGAAAGGCGAAACTGCTGCAATTAAAGCAGAGACAATGGCTTTCAAAACTGGCGCTCTTGAAATTGATGCAGCCGCGAAAGCATCAGGTGGAATTATAGAAACCATGGGTAAAGCACTAAGAGGGCTTGGCGAATTTATTACAACCTCTGCTCTTAAGGTGATTCGTGGAATTGCTGATTTTATCGGAACCGCAATCAATAAAGTAAGTTTTGGACTTATTCCAAAACCTGCTGGACTAATTAAATGGATCGATGAGCTTGCTCTAAAGATGACATCTTTTGGAAAAGGCGCGACTGAAGCTGGCGAACTCTTAATGAAAGAAGACGCTAAAATTGTTGCAAGTGGAGAAAAGGCTGCAGTTGCTGCAACCGATGCTTCAAAAGCTGCTGGTGTTGTCACGGCTGATGCTGAGAAAATCGGAGCAAAATTTGCCGATATTCCAGGATTTAATAAAGCAATGCAGGCCGAGATTATTATGTCAGACGGCTTCAAAGCGATTATGAAGAATGGCGCGTCTGACTCAATTCAAAAAATGTACATTCAAGGTGCAATGACCGAAAAATTAGTTGGGAATATCTTAGCTAAAGAAGGTCAAATCAGTGGAAAGAGTTTAAGCGAATTGCTAAAATCTCCAGAAATCGTTGCTGAACTTAGCAAGTCTGGCTCAAAGATTGGTGACAAAGCTTTAGCTGACGCAATTAAAGCTGGTGATTCAACTGCCGTATCTAAAATATTAGACGAGGTAATTACAAATCCGAAACTTAATAAATTGGTCTCGCCTAACGTTGCTAAGACTGCCGCTATATTTAAAGAAGCACCGGAACTCCTAATTAAAGGAACTCAAAATCTTGGAAAAATTCAGGCGGATCTTGCAAAATTTACGGGTAAACTTGCCTATCGTGGAATTAGCGGTAGAGCTTTTATAGTATTCATTCTTAAGGCTTTCCTAAAGGGCAGCAGCTGTGCTCAATATCTATTAGCTGGCAGTCCAGAAGACGCGCTAAATAAAGTTAAATCGACTGCTGCTGATAAAGCCGGCGAAATTACCTTGAATTTAGCAGCAACAAACGAAATGCTATCAAATATTGTAATAGAGACCGAAACTTCATATATGGAAAAGGTTGGAAGCGAAGTAACTCCAGAAGATCTTGCAAAATTTAAAGAGGCAAATCCTGAAGGCTATGAAGCTCTAATGGGACAAATAGAGAAGACTAAAGAAGATACTCACAAATTAGCAGAAGACATAAAAACTTCAACTAATCCATGTTTAGGAAGTGCTTCAGTTGCTCAAGCTGCAACTGGCTGTGTAATTAAACAGCCACATATTGATTCAAGTAAGCCGGTTACGAATTTAACAACTCCTGAAGAATGGGAAGAATCTGGACTTAATGAATATGAAGCAAGTATCCTAAAACAATTAGGCGAAGACTCTAATATTGATGCGCAGCATCCATTAAGCGAAGCAAATCCATTACTTAAAGCCTACTTCTCAGATGTTTACATTGACAATGGTTCAAAGGGATCGTACTATCCAAACGAGTCAAGCGAGTCTAGGCTCGATGCAACGCTAGATAAGATGGAAAAGGCTGGAGAAATAGAATCAACTGATAAATCTAAAATCCGATCAGAAGTTCTAACTCACTGGAACGAAGACACCGTGCCATCTGAAGCATTGCTTCACATAGGCGATAACAGTCTAGAATTAAAAGAATCATTTTTCAAGATTGGTAAATTAATCACCCGTAGATAATGATAAAGAAATTTGACGATTTTCAAGTATACGATACTTATTCAAAACGAATTAAACTAATTGGTGAAAATCATGATATGCCGGAACTATACGGTGATGATGATTCAGAAGTAGCAGTCGAAGTTTCGCCAAATGATTTTTCAACTCATCAAGTTTTCAGTAGACTTGCAGGCTCTCCTTTTATTCCAAAGGCTGTTTCCAATAAATTTGGAGCAAGGAAATTAAAGACACCAATTACAGTAGTTTCTCCAATTTCAGAAATCAAAACATTTCAGACATTTAGACACGTAAATACGACTCCTATTCCAAAGGGCTCACTTTACTTTACTAAACCTAAATTCGAAAATCAAATTCAAATAGCTGCACACCGTGGTAAAATATTTGGAGCTCGACAAATAATTGACGGTACACCAGTTCATTTAGACATGGACCGATTACCGTATCGTGATCAGCTTAACGAACTTACTGAATCAATAAATTCAAAAATTAACTCTAATTTTAGTAGATTCAGAATTGGACTCGGAGAGTCTGGTCCGGTATTATTAGCGATGGAGAATTTTAAATTAAATCGGCCTGAACTAGTTGATCTATATTTTAGAGTATTCGAATCGTATATTGGACCTCTTCCTACTTGGTACAAACATAAAATCCAAAATAATTTTGTCAAAACTTATCTAAATGAGTATATTAATAGAGAAGAAGTTTTGAAAAAATGCCCATACATTCTATAAATGCTATTAGTTAACGTACAAGAAATTGGCTCGATCGACCGAGCTCTAAAGGTTTTAAAAAAGAAATTCAGTAAAACTAAAACTCTAACTGAGTTAAGAGATAGAAAAGAATTTAAGAAGCCTAGCGTTAAGCGTCGAGACCAAGTAAAGAACGCAATATATCGTCAACGATTTCTAGATAATAATTCAAATGATTGATACTTTCGATAATTTCACAAAGCCTAAGAAGCGATCTGATTCGGCAGGTATTGCAATAGTTTATACACCAGCTGACACTCAAAAACCTATGATCCTATTGGTGCATCCAACTAATTCAAGTTGGGTTAAACCCACTATGGGAATTCCCAAGGGAAAAATGGAAGATGGAGAATCTCCAGAAGAAGCAGCGTTTCGCGAAACATTTGAGGAGACAGGTCTTCGGATTCGCCAAGACCAAGTTGAACCTGCCATACAAACTGCCGAAGTTTGGAGCGGGACTAAATTCAAGAATAACATTCATTATCTGGTTTGCAGAATCTCTGAGCTATCTGAAATCGGCTTGACTGGCTTACGTGTTCCAAAAGAACAACTTCAGCTTGAAGAACTTGACTGGGCAGGTTTTATGGATGTCGAAGAGGCATACACACACGTTTCTGCGTCCCAGCGCATAATTTTAGATCGCCTTCGCTAAAACTTGCGAATCTTTTTGAGTAAAATTTACTAAACAATAATTTATACACATGACAGAACAAAACACCCTTGTTACAGACGCTTTGATCGAAGACGTTGCAGTAACTATTGAACAGCCTACTGATGAGGCAATGGAACAACCGACCGAAGAGGTAATGGAGCCAAGCATTGACATGGAAATCCCACAAGAAGAAGGAGGTATTCCAGAACCAGTTGAAGAACTAAGCGAAGTTCAAAAATTGATTAACAAACGTACTGGCTATTGGGCAGTAAACTTGGAATTAGCTGATCTTAAATGGATCAAAAATCAGTGCAATAGCAAATTTGAATTTAATGGACCGAATGAAGCGTTCATGATGATGAATTGCTATTTAGGTTTTGCATCAACGGTTGCTCGAATTGAACAGGCGGTTAAGTTAAAACTTGAAGCAGAAGCTCCAGCGGTTCAAGCGTCAGCTATCGAAGCCTGCGCTCTATTATTGAATCGTTACAGAGGTTCAGGATTAGAAGCAGCACAACGAGTATTTAGAATTGCAGTTGCGTTAAATAGTTCAATCATGGAAATGAAAGAATTAGACGATCAAATTGCAAAATTAAAAGAAGAAGAGTCTAGCCAAGCGCAAGCTTAATTAGACATTAACTTAAAAAGAAAAGCCGCTTTATTGCGGCTTTTTTTGTTTATCTAGTAAGTGCTTAGCGTATTCGACTGGTCTTTTAATAGCAGTCTCTCTAATATCCGGTAAGATATGAAATAGGTTTCTACCTGGGACAGAGTTGACCTCAATTAGATGAACTCTACCTCCTTGATCAATTAGGAAATCTATACCGACTTCTCCAATTGGCCCGACTTTACTGTCTAATATCTCAAAAATCTCCTTTGAGTAATTTCTAATCGATTCAGCAATTTCTCCATTCATGTCTTGATTAAACAAGGTTCCCAATACATTTCCTAGAGTTTCTCGACTTCCGCCTTGGTGTAGATTTGCTGTAACCTTATTTGGTGCAGCAAGCCTTACAGCCATACCTGTACGTAGAGGACTTCCGCCCTTGCCCTTTTGATAAATTACGCGAACGTCAAATACTCCATTATTGTATTTAGGCAAGTCAATGCACTCTTGAATAATATAGAGTCTCTTGCTAGCATTCATCTTTTGACGAATTTCATTAAGTTTATTTAGCAATTCTGGTTCCTGGCACTCTATTGAATTTTCCTTATAATTGATTCCATAACCTGAATCCGATTTAGAAAGTTTGATTATGCCATGCCCACCTGAACCAAATCTAGGTTTAAGAATAGCTGATGGATGTTTTTGCAAGAATGGAATCAATTTTGAATCGCTGTACTTCTCAGTATGAGGTAAGCCCATTCCGTCAATTGAATGATCTGCTAAATTTTGATACATTAAATGCTTGTCTAGCGCGAGCTTTCTAAACTCTGGTGAGTTTAATGGAGTGCAACCCATCGAGCATAGAGCTCGAGTATTTGAAGTTTTACCAGCACCGTCTTTCTTTCTGAAACTTCTATCGTAAAATACAGAAGGTAAAGCCTTTTTTGATTCATGCCAGTCATCTCCGTCCAGGCTCCAAGCAGTCACTCCTTCTGGTGAAAACTCTGTAAACACAAAGGCATCCATGCCTCCAGCTTGAGCTTCTTCCATCAGGCTCTTAAAATATCCAGTCTGTTCTCCAAATTTAGACTTTTTACCCAGATCACCGAGCACACCAAAAGATGCAGTATGAGCAGGTTGTGCAGAGTATTGAGCAAATTCAAATAAGTATTTCATAGTCTGTATTATTTATTAGAGTAGCTGCCCTATAATAAAGTGGACACTTGTCACGAATAAATAATCTTACAAATTATAAAAAGGTGAAAGCCAACAAAAAACAAAGAAATAAATGAAAAGTTTTAAATCATTTGACGACTTTATTAACGAAAGCTATACTAAGTCAACTGGAACCAAGGGCACAATGCCTCTAAACGAAGCACTACTCTCATTTTTAACCCCTGATCAAAAATTCAAAGTTGACGAAGATAAGCCGGACGCTAATGCTGGCGAAATCGCTGCATTTCATTTCGTTATGAAAATGGAAACTGAGAATCCAGATGAGGCTAAAAAGAATGCAGCTGATCAATTATCAGCGAGCGCAGTAGTAATGTCAAAGGTCGCAAATAATATCGTATTCATTGCAGTTACTAAAGACAAAGAGCGTTCAGCAACAGGCCAACAAATCTTTAAGGGAATCTTATCTGTTAGAGATGCTTCCAAATACGACGTATCAAAAGCGCAGCCTTTCTTAACTAGTTCAAATGGTAAACTTAAATTATACAAAGCCGAGGACGCTACCAAAATGAATTCCGACCTAAATCCAGTAGTTAAACCAGAGATTATTAAAGTTGAAACTGGAACAAGTGGTTCTTCTGGAACAGCAGGTACGACCGGTACAGCTGGATCAGCCGGTTCTTCTGGAACAGGCGGTACTGGCGGAGTATTTCCATGGGATTGGAAAGACACCGCTGCGGACGATCAAATTTTAAAATACTTAACTGAGAAACTTCTTGCATTTGAGATTGTTAGTAATAAGCAAGACCCAAATCCTAACGGTAGAGCTCTTCAAACCGGAATTAAAGTTTCTAGAGGGTCAAAGGGACAAGAGGTAAAATTCGTTCAACTAATCCTTAAAGAAAAAGTTCTTGCTGAGAAATACGGCGAGGCTGGAAAAAGGGTTCAAGATAAATTAGGCAATCCGGACGGTAATTACGGTCCAAACACAGCAACTGCCTTTGGAATGTTCTTTGATGCAAAAGAAGCTGAACATAATGCGGTCAACTCAAATGATGTTGAATATCTTGCTAAATACTGCACAAAAGTTGGAATAACTCTAGCTCGATTAAAAGAGCTTTGGGAACTTGCAGGTAAAGGAACTAACCCAGTTGTAACTACTGGCGGAACGTCTGGTACTGGTGGTACTGGTGGTACTGGCGGAACAAGCGGAACAGCTGGTCAAGCAGGTTTCATCTATATCAATAAACCTGGAGGAGCAACTGCTCCAGTTGCAGTACAGACGGCAACCGCTCCAGCAGAAGGAACCGAAGAAAAGAAATAATTAAAAAAAGCTCACACAACTAATGAGACACATAAACATAGGAAATTACGCAATATTAAACGAGAGCAAGTCTTTGGGCTACTATTCGCTAACTGAAGCCGGTTCAGCTGGTACCGCTGGCACAGCCGGTTCGCCTGGTGCAAAACCTGAAGGTAATACCATTTCAATTGAACCAACTGATTCTCCGGAAGTTCAGGCAATCAAGAAATTAATTATTGATAATGCTAGCAAAGGCGATAAAGCGGACGCAGAATTCTTAAAGCTTAACGCTGAGTCTGCAAACTTAGTAGCGTCTGGCCAATCTGGTCCAGGTCGAGTTACCGTAAAAATCGGAGACCAAGAATACGCAGTTTCAATCTATGTAGCTGGCGGTAAAACCGCGTCTGGAAAATCTGGAGTTTATATTGATTGGGATTCAACGTCTAAGGTAATCGAAGGTTTAGATATGAATTACTTAGCAACTCAATTTAGAAAGGGTGTTGAAGGAAGTTCAATTTTCGGATTAAATTTTGGAACAGACGAAGACAAGCTTGGTGCATTAGCTGGAGCAATCTATCGTATTGGTTACGAAAAAGGTGCAAACGTGCCAGAAATATTCAAAGCATTAGGTACTGCATATCAGACAGCATATAATGAGTCCCTAATGGATGCGGTTAAAGGAGATTTCTCTGGAACTCCTGAAGTTTTAGCTAGAGCAGTTTACGGTGATACCGTTACTGAACAAGATATTGCGACCGGAATGGGAGTAGATTTTCTAGAATCATTGGTAGTAGACGTTGCGATTGGGCTTTGTACATTCGGTGTAGGAGCCGCGGCAAAAGGCCTTATTACTGGAGCTAGAGCGGTTAGAGCAGCTGGAGCCGTTAATAAATTAAGAGGAGGTTTCACAGCATTTAGAAGCGGTGCAATGGCAACAACTGGAGCTGAAGCAACTGGTGTTGGAGTTCAAGGAGCGGCAAACGTTTCAAGACTGGCAGCTGGTGCAAATGACTTTAGAGCAGCTCAATCAGGTTTCTCAACCTTAACTCAAGCAGGCAAAGCTGCTCAAGTCGGTGGAAAAATCGGAGCAGGAGTTGGTGCCGGAATGGCAACAGGCGGAGCTCTCTCAGCCGCAGCAAGCGGTGCAGAACCAGTTCAAGCTCAAAACTTCACAGCTGAAGATGCAGCATTTGCATTCTGTACTCAAATTAGAGAATTAGCAAAAGGTTATACTGACGGAGCTGACGAATTACAAATCACCTTCATGATCACTTCACTTAGCCCACAAACAGCAGCAGTTGTTAAACAAGTATGGTCTAAGAATTTTGGAGAAGACGGAGACTTTTACGAGTACTGCGTTGCTTCTGAAATAAGCGGAGACATGCTTTCTCTATGTAACGGCTATTGGGCCGGTATTACAGGTGGAGGACCTCTTGCTCAACAAGTTGATAAGATTTCCCAAGACATGCAAAAGACTCCTGTTCAAGGCGGTCAACAAGGCGGTCAACAAGGAGGATTTACCGCAGTTTCTGAAGCTACTGTGATTACTTCATTCTCTGACTTCCTAAAGGTTAGAAGATAATTAACTAAATATTTTTATGAAAAAGTCGGCCTAGTGTCGACTTTTTTTGTTTTGTATAGTATAATAATTGTATGCATACAGACTTTACCAACCTTAGGGAGTTTATTGAAGAGATGAAAGCTACTTCTTCGACTAATGCCAAAAAAGAGATTCTGCAAAAATACGATTCTCCATTCCTACGAAAAATATTTAAGTACACGTACACGCCATTTAAGCAGTATCATGTTACTTCAGCAAATCTCAAAAAGAGATCTGACCTAATTTTCGATAATTATACTGATCTGTTTGCGATGCTTGATGATCTGAATGAACGTCATGTGACTGGCCACAATGCAATACAAGCAGTTAATGGTTTTATCGCAAAATATAAGGAGTTCGCAGACATCATCTATGATGTGATAGATCGCAATATTAAAACCCGAGCAACCTCTACCTTAATCAATTCTGTCCTGCCTGGGACAGTGCCGACCTTTGAAGTTGCATTAGCTGAAAAATTTGAATCGGCTGAGAAGAAAGTAGATTTTGATTCAGGTATGTGGTGGGCAAGTCGTAAGCTAGACGGAGTTCGTTGCATCACCGTAATTGATGAAGCTGGTGATATTAAGTTCTTTTCTCGTCAAGGCAAGGAGTTCTTAACTCTCGATGCTTTACGCCAAGACCTTATGAAATTGGGTCTTAGGTCTAAAGTTCTAGATGGCGAAGTTTGTATCATGCGAGATTCTGGCCTTGAAGATTTTCAGGGGATTATCAAAGAAATAGGCAAAAAGGACCACACTATTGAAACTCCAAAGTATTATGTATTTGACCTATTGGATCTTGACGAATTTACAAGCGGAACAAGCGAAATAACTCTATCTGCTAGGTTAGTCATGATAAATGCTTACTTGGTGGCATCGAGTACTGGACTGGAATTCGCAGAGCCATTGCCTCAATTCAAATTAACTGATCGAGAACATTTTGAAAAGGTTGCAGCTGATGCAACTGAAATGGGATACGAAGGCATCATGATTCGTAAGGATGTTGGATACGAAGGCAAACGCTCAAAGAACCTGTTAAAGGTTAAAAAGATGCATGATGCTGAGTATCAAGTAACTGGTCTTGAAAACGGAACTCACCGAGTTATTGAAAACGGCCGTGAAGAAGAAGAGGAAATGCTGAAAGCAGTATTCGTTCAGCATAAAGGCAATCAAGTCAGAGTTGGATCAGGTTTTTCTCTTGAACAACGTCGCCACTACTTTCAAAACCCAAATGAAATTTTAGGTAAAACAATTACGGTTCAGTTTTTTGAAGAAACGACTGATCAACACGGAAACCACTCATTAAGATTTCCAGTTATTAAAACAGTATACGAAACACAAAGAGAATTTTAATCATATATGCATAAACGAATAATCATAGTAGGTCGTGCTGCAAGCGGCAAAGATTACCTTCGCAAAAAATTTGAATCACGCGGCTTTAAATACGCAGTTAGTTACACAACACGCCCGCCAAGAGAAGGCGAAGTTGATGGACAAGACTATTTCTTCTTGACTCCAGAACAGGCGGCGAGTCTAATTAAAAATGACGAGTTCTATGAATACGTTGAGTTTAACGGCTGGATTTACGGAACTACTCGAACTCAATTTGAAGAGGATGACATATTCATCATGACACCAAGCGGCTTAGCTCACCTGTCTGATGACTCCCGTAAAGATTCATTGGTAATCTTTATTGATATTGATGAAGAGGTTAGGCGTGAACGTATGACTCACCGTAATATGCCAGGCGACTCAGTTGATCGCCGTATTGAGGCTGATCGCAAAGACTTTGAAAATTTCCAAAACTACGATATAAAAATAACAAACCCAGATTTCTAACATGAATAAATTTGAATTAACCGGAACGATCATTGAGATGTTCCCAGCGCAAACTTTCAATAAGGGATTTCGTAAACGCGAATTCGTAATTGAGGTGGGAGATAAGTACCCACAAAAAATCCTTTTCCAATTGGTACAAGACAAATGCGATATGCTAGAGTCATTCGATATTGGCGATACTGTTTCAGTTGCATTCGACGTAAAAGGCCGAGACTGGACAGACAAATTAGGATCAGTAAAATATTTCACAACCCTTGAGGCTTGGAGAATTAGTGGTCAGAAAAAATCCGGTCCAATTGGCATAACTGCTGATGCTGGAGAATTTGATGACGATGTATTCGGCGATATTGATACAACACCAAGTAAACCTCAAGCCGAAACTGATTTTAACTGGAGCGATGATAGCCTTCCTTTTTAACCTATAGTATAATAGACTACATGAAATACGTATCAATAGACATAGAAACAACGGGATTAGATCCAGAAACTTGCCAAACGATTCAGATCGGTGCAGTTATTGAGGACACAGCTAATCCATTACCTATTGAGGACCTGCCTAGATTTAAGTGTCTAGTTGAACACCCTCAATACACAGGCAGCCCATTTGCACTGGTCATGAATAAGGATATTCTGGCTCAGCTTGGCGAATTGGAACGAGCGAATAAAGAAGAGCGAGCTGACTTGCGTAAGAAATACAATATCTTACCCGAAGGCCTCGTTGCAAAATCATTCGGCTTATGGTTGCAGGCAAACGGATTAGGCGATCCAGACTCAAAAACTGGTCAAGTCCGAATCACCGTTGCTGGTAAAAACTTTGCAACATTTGATAAACTCTTTCTGCAAAAACTGACAGGATGGTCATCATCAGTACAGATCAGACAACGCATGATTGATCCAGCTATCTTGTGCATGGATTGGACAAAGGATGCAGGTTTACCGAATTTGGCTGAGTGCATGAAGCGAGCAGGCATTGACGGAATCGTAACACACGATGCTCTACAGGACGCAGTTGACGTTGTGAGAGTATTGAGGTCAATTACGAAAAACTATTCATCGGTTAATTTCTAAAAACCGCTTACTATAAATCAAAGGGACCTTACGGTCCCTTTTTTTGTATAATAAACCTATGCAAAATTCTAACGTCAGACTTGGCTACTGCTGTATTAACTTATCACTAGCCGACCAAAAGATTACAGCCAACCGTGGCATGATCAAGAGAACCTTTCAGGAAAAGGGTCAAGTATATTGTGGCGAGCTCGCTCATCAAAACGTCAAGGACATTCTTAAAATTCTGCGCTGGAATCTTGCAAACGATATCTTTGTGTATCGTATGTCTAGCGATATCTTTCCATGGATGTCCGAGTACGAGATTACTGAGTTACCTAACTTTGCCGATATTCTACCTGATCTGCAAGCAATTGGCGAATTTGCGCTACAGCATGGCATGCGTATCTCAATGCATCCAGGCCAGTTCGATGTCTTGTGTTCTCCAAATCCAAATGTTGTTCGTAAAACAATCAAGGATCTTAACCAGCATGCCGAGATTATGACCTTAATGGGTTTACCTATTACCTATCAGTTCCCAATTAATATTCATCTAGGTGGATCCTATGGCGACAGGGAATCGGCTGCCGCTAGGTTCTGCGAGAATTTTAAAGTATTACACCCAAATACAAAAGCTCGTCTAGTTGTCGAAAACGACGATAAGGCTGCCCAGTATTCAGTTGCCGATCTTTACTCGTTAGTCTATTGCAAAATCGGCACGCCAATCACATTCGATTTCCATCATCACCGTTTCAATACTGGCGATCTTACTGAGGAAGCCGCGCTACGTCTTGCTTCGACTACTTGGCACGGCCATACACCTCTTACTCACTATTCAAGCTGTAGGAAAACGTTCGAGGATCCTACGGTTATTGCACGTTCACATGCCGATCATGTTTATGAGAAGATAAATACTTATGGACTCACTTTCGATATCGAGGTTGAGGCAAAGGCCAAAGATCTTGCAGTACTTCAGTATCGTCAGAATTCAGGTAAATTACTTGAAAACTACCTGGAGTTTGATGATAAAAGAGTCTTTGAAAAAGTATTAGATTAAATGTCAGAAACTAACCAAACTACTGAAACGACCACAGCTAATTGTGGATGCGGCGGCGGTTCTCAAACATCAAGCCAACCGACAGTAATGTCAAGAATCTTGAACAAGGTTTTTGTTCCGGAAATTGAAAAGACTCGTCGCATGGACTTATGTAAAGCATGCGATCATTTCAATCCAACATTCGTTCAGTGTAAAATTTGCGGCTGTTTTCTTGAGGCCAAAACTAGACTACAAGGATTTCATTGTGCTCTACCGGATATTGGTCAAGAAGCGAAGTGGTAAACTGGATAAATAAACTCGAATTTACAAATTTCAAAAAATCTATGGATAGTGATAGTAGAAACTTGGAGAAAAACGTTATTGGGCAACCTAGCGACATGGTGCGCGATGATAGCTCTGTTCTTCAATCCGTTCGGGTTCGACATCGTCCAGTACTGGCTAATCCACCTCACTGGGACTTTGTGGAGAGCGAATTTCGTATTGTACTGTATTGCGGCTCTATTCTTTGGGCTCTCTATCTTCTTTCGCAGACGCTATAAAAAACAATGAGAGACTCAATTCAACTTGAAGACTTGATCCTGATTGGCGATCAAGGCGAAGAAACTGTAATTGGATTTTACTTAGCGCCCAACGGCCACACCTACATAAAGACTCTGCAACAGTCGACTAAGTGCACAACGAATTACATCTACGAAGGTTTTCAAACTTTTTTAGAAAAAAATTCGCTAAAAGTAAAACCGAAATCCGAATTAGCGTTATAATATTAACATAAGTTCTTTAAATTACGAGGGGAAACGGTTGAGGAAGTCATGAGCTTCAATCGAGTATGTGCCAGAACAACCTGATTGTAAAACAGGTAATGGTTTAGATTAGGAGGATGCTCCGCAAGCGCTGGCTGAAACCAGCAGACCAAACGGTCAACTTGAACCAGTTAACCACTGGAGTCTAAGGTTTTGATATACATATATGGTATTTTGCAATCGGCATACGGGTATAAAATAGTCCCGTTAAATGGCTGAATAATCCTTTGCTAGGTGGGATAAAGCACTCGTACTGTTGTGGTTAACACGATAGTGATTCAAGCGGATCCAACTTGCTTTGAGTCGACTCTGACAGGAGTGTACGAAGGTTGTCGTTATAACGCAAGCTCAGCATCAAATTGAAGGTAAACCCTAATCCTTCCATACGCGTTCCCCACGATACCAAAGGTTAGCCCTAAAAAGCTAACCTTTTTTGTTTAATCAGAGTATAATAAAAATATGAGTTTCAACAAGTACTTTATTCCAGAGCCAGCTAACCTAGTTAAGCTGATACACGAAAACGGGCCAACGTCAGTTGTTCGTCGCAAGATTGATGCAATCATAGGTAATGCCACCAGCATCAAAATATTCGATCATGCCTATGAGCTGATGCACGAAGGCAAAGATGATCCTACTATACTGAAGAGCCTCTCTTCTAAATTTCCAACATATTTCACATAAAAAAAGGAGCTTAATGCTCCTTTTCTTTTTTAGTCTCAGCTAACCTTTATTCAATAAGGCCTAAGATTTTTGATTCTTGAACTGCTTCTAACTGGCAAGGTGAAATTCCTTGTCCAAATCGATCCATTAATTTTTGTTCAGCTTCTCCAACTGAAGATGCTTGCACCAAATACTGTTCTCTAATCTTTTTTTGTTTGCCATTGTCGTCTTCTGACTCAAAGCGTAGTTTTGCTAAATAATACATATTTTAAGTTTTTGATTTAGCCTATTCTACTTAATACTCTCAACCAGTTTTAGATTAATTACTCCAATTTGGATCAGCAATAATTAATATGCCATCTTCAACCCTAGGAATTCTGCCCATATCATGATAGTCAGCATACTCAATTTGATCTTGGCTAAATTTTTGACCGTCAAACATAATGTACTCTCCATCGTCGTTTCCTCGGTGGCTGTGGCCTTGACCCCTTACTGAATCATGAGCAGCTTGATCAATAGAAGGTTTTGTCCATCTATTAAAAAAGCCCTCTTTTACTGTCTTATTCGAGTCTTTGATAGAGTCTTTAATATTATTCTTTTTTGCAAACATTTTTGCCTTTGCAATTGCTTGGCCTTTTTTAATACCGCCCTTTTGATATTGAGCAACCTTTGCGTCAACGTAATCAGTATCGCCGTCGCCGTCTTGATCAACTTTGGCTTTTTCTATTAAGGGATTTGCTCCGTAAACGTTATCAAACGCTCTTTCAAAATTTTCGAAAATTTGAACGTGTCTTTTCATGTAGATTTATAATTTATTTTTAATCCTATTTTTATACTTTGGGTATAAACTTGTGCTTTTTTTAAAATTATGCATTTTGATCAACGAATCCAAAACAAACGGTGCAATAGAATTCCTCGACAGTATACGTAAAAGTTACGCTACTGACTGTACCATCTATTCGAATAATATTAAATCCTTCTCGTCCGGTAAATTGAGTGTATTGAGTTGGACTACATTCGTTTTGATATGTTGTAGCCTGACCAAAAATTGGTGTGAATGGTAAAGTTGATTGAACTGGGACTGGTAATCCAGGATTACCAACGCTTGCAAATGCAACTAGCGGATTCAGAACGGGCTGGCTAAATGTTGCTGTAAATACACCAGCTTTGGTGTTTCGGATTTGATTACCGCTTAGTGGAACTCCATATTCTTCTGGGAATGTTGCAGCTTGGTACATACCATTCTCGGTTTGCATACCGCCACCTCCTTGAGTAATCGAAACAGTAATATTATTTTGTCCAATACCGGAAGCCGATGAGTCAGCGATACTTGTCATTGTCATCCATTGGAATCCTGAGCTGCCGAAGCTAGAATAACTATTCCAATATCCTGCAGCGGTTAGTGCAGCGGATGCTTCAGCACCGTCTGCAAACGGAGGATTTGCGCCAATATCGCCTGGACCATAGAGCAGAGCGTATGCGATGCTGATAAATTCGTCTTCTTTAGTTGAAGGATTGTTTGAGGTTCGGCTAAATGCAACTGATGCAGTTTCACCGCTTCCTAGAAATTTAAAATTATTTGGTGTTCCATACGCCGGGTTTGCCTGAATAGTCATCGTACCGTCGTATCCTGGACATAATACTGGATAACATATTGCGTCAAACGGTACGGACAGACCACCGCTTGGATTATTTGGGTCAGCAGACGGATCATTATTCCAATCGCCGCCGTTTACTCTAACCCACATTGCATCTATTGAGCGATCAATCGCAATATCAACAATATCACCATTTCCCCAAGTTGCTAACTGCGAAACATCAACACTGCCGCCTCCGTATGTACTACCGTCACTGCAATATCCATAGCTCGCATTATCATTTCCTGGATAGCCACGGTATGGATTGCCCTGATAGTTCATTGATGCTTTACCAACTCCAATAAAGTGAGAATTTGTCTGAACGCCCGGTGTATCTAACTGAACTAAAACGCTAAACATTACCTTATCAATAGAGTCAATACCGATTGTTCCCAATACAGACTGTTGATATCCAAAGTTTTGATGAGCGACCTGAGATGGTGATCCAGTCAATGCAATGTCAACTCCCTTACGTGTGCCGTCTAAATAAAGATTTTCTCCAACTGGAGTCGGTTGTTTTTCGCTTGGAACAGGTTTTGCAACCACTATTCCCAATTCTTGATCGGGACCGCCCCACCACTCAAGGCCAGTTGATTCAAAACCGTATGTTGGGATTCCGACCGCGAGAGATCCGACCTGGTCGGTCCCGTCAATTGGTGATCCTGTGTTATATGCAAATGCTGTTGCTGTAGCCATCGTTAATAAGTATATTTTTACTAAATTATTTATCTTATGCCGGAAGGACCAGAAGTTAGAAGGGTGTATGAAGATCTCAGAAAAGAGATCGGAGATTCACAAGTAACACAGTTACAAGTATTTAGTGGTAGATTTCTTAAAAAAAGACCACTTGGGATTGATGAGGTGTCCTTGCCAAGCCGAGTAGTCGGCGGAGGAGTCAAGGGTAAATTCATGTGGCTTGAGCTTGAAACTGGTGCAACCGTGTGGATTACATTGGGTATGAGCGGTTACTGGTCAACTGACCCAGATAAGCACGCGCACTTTGGTATTGGTATCGATGACACCAGGTCACTCTATTTTGTAGATCAACGCAGGTTCGGTACACTTAAATTTTCTCACGATAGAGCTGAGCTCACCAAGAAATTAGCGAGTCTAGGTGGAGATGCTCTCAATGATACAGAGTTCACCCTAGTTAAATTCAATTCAGCAATCAATAAGTATCCTAACAAGACAATAGTTGAGGTGCTGATGGATCAGAGAGTGTGCGCAGGCGTAGGTAATTATATTAAATGCGAAGTGCTTTATCGAGCAGGCATTTCGCCGCATAGATTGGTCAGAGATATTGATCAAGTTGAAACAGCTGTTCTCTTTAACTGGATTCAGAAAATCATGAAAACTTCATACGCACAAGGTGGAGCCAGTATCAGAAATTACCAGAGGCTGGGCGGAGAAAAAGGAGAATTCGTGTTTGAATTTGAAGTCTATGCACAAAAGCTCGATCCCAAAGGAAATACTGTAGTTCGTGAAGAGACTCTAGACGGGCGCACAACTCACTGGGTGCCGGAAGTTCAGCGATAAATATCTAAAAGAACATCACAAGTTTTGAAGAATATTAAATCATTTACGGACTTTTTACAAATAAATGAAATGGGAGGCTGGGCAACAACCAAAACTCAAGGAACCAAGATAACTCCAGCTGTTTTACAGGAGGCAATTGAGGTTCTGGAAAATATCTTTGCAGATTTTAATCAATGGGCCCAGGCACATGGTCTTGCTCCAGTAAAAGTAGTTGGACCAGGTGGCTCAGGCGTCTATTTTAAAAAGGATCTTGAAGAGAATCCTGAAAAGGCATACGGTGATGTTGATATTCTTGTAATGTATCCACTTGATGAACCTCAAGGTCGTCGAGTTGAGATTGATACTCTTAAAAAATATAATAGCCTCTTTTTACAATGGTCGGCTGAATCAACTCGACCTGATCTAGATACTGAAGAAACTGAAGCCATCTCTGAAGGCAACCTCAAACTGGTCATAAATTTAACTGATGGTCCTGTGCAAGTCGATGTTATTCCAACATTCACTTACTCGGCCGATTGGGCAAAAGCCCGCTACACGCCAATTAGAGGTATTAAAGGATTTGTTGTAGGTTTCTTATATCAATCATTCGGTAATGCGCTCGGAGTTTCGGTAACTGATCGTGGCGTTGTTGCCAAGATTAAGGCGGGTGAGCTAGTCAGCCCAGCATTTCGCAAGGACGTTGAAGAGAGAATTGTTACCCGAGATTTTAACAGGTTCTTGGCCCATCTTGCTGAATTCACAGACGAATTTACTCGTGGAGAGAAGAGAGCAGTCCAGCTTGATCAGTACTTGGAGCAACATCCTGGAATTGACGTGACTGACTTAAGCCTTGAGCAGATTTGCAATGGAATCTTGGGGTTTGCTAGAACATTGGAGCAAAACGGAACATTCAATCTTCCTAAATCTAAATACCAGAACTCTCAAGAATTCCTACAGGAAGTTGTCAAGATTTATAAAACAAAAATAGACAAGCACACATCTTCGTCTAAATACGATAAGGCTCAAACTGATCTAGCTTTTCAACAAAGATCTAAGGTAATGAGTGACGCCGAAACCGCTTTTGGGTATGTTAGTACAAAACTAACATGAGCGGACAAATACCACAGAACAAAATATTCGATCCAGCAAAAACCTGGTTCATAAGCGATCCCCACTTTGATCACAATAACGTATTGCGATTTGAAGAAGGTTTGCATAATTTCCAATCAATTGAGGAGCACGATAATGAGATCATTGCTCGTTGGAATTCTGTTGTACAGGAGGATGATACTGTTTTCTTCCTAGGAGATGCCTCAATGCACCGAATTAAATTAAGTTATCTAAAATGGATTTTTAGCCAGTTAAAGGGTAATATAGTTTGGTTAAAAGGCAATCACGATACTCATATCGATGAGCACTGGTTCAGGGAACTTAGTTCAGTTGCAAAAATCGTTGACTTTAAAGATTACGAAGAGATCTTCTTTCCGGACCCAGAACAGAAAATCGGTTTTCGTCGAGTTGTGCTGTTCCACTATCCAATCTTGGAATTCAATGGAAAATTTCACGGATCATATCACCTATATGGTCACTCACACCAAGTTTTGCATCCAATCAAGAATGCCTATTCAGTATGCGCATGCTTGACCGATTATACTCCAGTTAATTTTGACTGGATTAAACAAACAATACAAAAACACAATGAAGGACTTAATAGACTTGGGGAATCTGGTGTTCAACCAACTAATTAAAGATCACGCTGAGATTGAAGAGTCTCGAATGCTATTCCTATATGGAGTTACAACCAGCACACAATGGTCAGTTCTAAATTCTGATAAATGGCTCTTAATTGAACCGGCTGGAATAACTAAAAACTTCAGTGATGAGACTATTGAAGATCTAAATCTTGAATGGCAGTCACTTAAGAATTTATATGACAAAAAGTCAGTTGACCAAAGATTAGCAAAGATGCGAGCCGAATACGATAGACCTCAACCTAAAAACGGGGAGGTGATCGAATTTTGGTCAGGATCAAGTACATTTAGAGAAATTAAATTTTAAATAATGAACGGAATAATAGCATATTTTGGAGCAGGGATCATTGCCTTTGCTTTCATTGTATTCGGAGAATTTTGCAAAAGAAGATTTCCTGATTGGAAATTTTCAAAATGGTTTAATAAACATATTGCATACACTAAAGACCCAAACGATTTAACTGATTAATATGAATAATTTAGAATGGAAAGTTGTGTTTGTCGATATTGATCCAGACACAGGAGATATTTCACAAACTGGAACAATTGCCTACACTGAGACTGAGCGAGATGCTCAATGGGTAAAAGAGGCTATTGAAAAGGATTGGTACTCGATCGATGGATCGTGCGACCCAAATCGAGAGTTTTATGTAAAATATAATCAACATGGATAGATTAACACAAATAACCAAAGAGATTGAAAGACTTCAGCTTGAGGCTGAAGACTTAAAACAGGATGCCGATCCGATTTGCGATAATTTCAAACCTTCATTTTTGGGAGAATACAAAATTGGAAGTAATCAGAGAAAGTCATGGGAGCTATTCGTAAATGAAGATGACACTTGGAGCAAGAAAGGCGATTTTTACGAGGTTACTGAATGGGCCAACGGAGAAGGTTGGGATATCACAATCGAACGAAAGGATAGAAGGGAGCAAATTAGCATGCACTTTACTGACCTTGAAGCCCTACTTAAATTGCTAATGACTGCTGGTGCAATTACAGATAATCAATTATTAAACAAAACAGAAGAAGAATAACCTATGAAAAAACTAATAACTTTCGTAAATCGATTACTTAATCGAAATTCAGCAGAAATCAATGAGTACTTTATTGTTTACTCAAATCCTCTTAGTATTTCACAAACGACTAAGATTGTAAACACTATGATTACTAAGTTTTCGCCAAATTGCAGACCTAATTCAATCTCAACTGCTCCCAATTCAACCTTTGTTAAATTAAGATTTGAATCAGCATGTATGAGCGGAGAGGCTCTAAAAAACGTTGGCGAAAAAGCATTAGACGGAACTCCGCCAGCGAATCCAGTAAAGTCAATCAGCTTAAACGGTTCTCAAATATGGCCTTCCCAAGAAGCCTTAACCTCGAAGGACGATGCAAAAACTCAATTAATTGAAGTACTTATGGGACAAGTAGCAGACCTCACCATGATGTCTAAAATTGAATTAGGCGATGATGTGATTGCTGAAATTAAAAGATTAAAAGAGTTAATAAATGAATAACTTAGATAAACAGTACATAGATCTACTTCATGCAATAAATGAATATGGTGTAGTAAAGGAGGATCGAACTGGCACAGGAACGCGTTCAATCTTCGGCTATACAATTCGTCATAATATGCAAGAAGGATTTCCTCTTCTTACTACTAAGAAGATGCCATTCAAATCTGTTGTGACTGAGCTGTTATGGTTCTTACGTGGTGATACTAATATCAAGTACCTAATTGATAATAACTGTCATATCTGGAATGGTGATGCTATTAAGAATTACGAAAAGCATAATGGTGTGATCGATTGGGGACCTTTTGTAACAAAGGAAGAAGCTTTCGTCGAGTCAATGAAGGATGAAGAGTTTGCTAAGAAGTGGGGTGAGTTGGGTCCAATTTATGGTAGACAATGGAGGAATTGGAATGCTATATTTGATGGCGGAGTAGACCAAATCAAAAATCTAATACAAGACCTTAAAACAAACCCAGACTCAAGACGTTTAATGGTTAATGCTTGGAATGTAGGTGAATTGGACCAGATGGTACTTCCACCTTGTCACTATGGATTCCAAGTTTATACAAGAGAGTTGAGTTTGGAAGAAAGAACAGAATATAAAAAGAAAAGAGATGGTATTGCTCGTACTTTTGCACCATATACTCATCAAATGTTAGATGGTTCAAACATACCAACCAGAGCAATCTCTTTGATGTGGAATCAACGTTCAGTAGATACGTTCTTAGGGCTACCATTCAACATAGCATCTTATGGCTTACTATTAACTATGCTAGCTGACGAAGTCAACATGATACCTGATCAATTGATTGGAAACCTAGGAGATGTTCACCTTTACTTAAATCACGTGGATGCAGTTGAAGAGCAAATCGGAAGAAGCTACTCACCAGACGAACGTCACGAAATGTTAAAGACTGCAATGGGAGATTTTTATCAAACAGCAGTTGATGAGCAAGTTCCGTTCGGTGGAGGATTAAGCGAATATTATGATGCATACAAAATACCATATCGTACACGAGAGCCTTTTAAATTACCAACTGTCCATGTTAGAGACGGCATTCACTGTAGTTCAATAAATGATATTATATTAGAAAACTATCAATCACACCCAGCAATAAAAGCACCACTAAGCAACTAAATATGGAAGCAAAACTAAAATTTACGGCAAAACCTTATTGCCACAAAACTTGGGAAAAGGGCTACTTCAAGCAATTTTGCCCAATCCCAAATTTGACTTTCTGTTACAATCCATACGGCTGGTTTATTGAACAGGGAGTACACACCGGTCTATTTGTAATAGGATTCACATTTTTAATCTGGGACTTTGGAATTATGTTCTATAAGGATATGGTTATCCTAGATAAATAATTCAAAGAATTTATCCAGAATGAAACTTATTAAAGATTTTAATCAATTCATAACTGAAGCTGAACTAGCGATTAAACCTGATACTGCAACGAATGCAGCCGAAACATTTGGTCATGTGTTAGCAGATTACGTTGGGAAAAAAGAAGAAGGAAATAATGACGGGTCAATGGTTAAGGGTATGCTCGGTAAGCTTGGACTAGGCGCAGGTAATCCATGGTGCATGGCATTCGTTTATGCAATGTTCGATGAGCTTTGTTCAAAACTTAGTATTGAAAATCCTCTACCTAAAACTGCAGCAGTTATGTCTCATTGGAATTCTGCACCTGCTGAAAATAAGATAGACTCACGCGATCCCTCAAAGGTTCAGCCGGGTCAAGTCTTTATTAAGTCACGAGGCGGCGCTTCATCTGGAAAAGGTCATACTGGTATTGTCTTAAAAGTAACAGGAGATTCATTTGTCTCAATTGACGGAAATTCATCTGATATGGTCAAGATTAATACTTATAAAATTGCAGATATGGTAGGTTTCGTTGACTATTTTAAATCAATTCGTGAATCTGACACAGCATTCAATAGTGTTCTTGAGAAGACTGCCGACATATTCTTATCTAAGTTCGGAAATACTAAATCAACTAAAGAAGACTAGGAGATATCTCCATTAAGGTCGTTTACCGCAATATCATTTGCTCCCATGTGAGAGCCTGCACCCTTTGAATAGCTAACAGAGTCAATCATTTCCTTCTTTGCCTTTAGGTTATTGGATCCACCTGCTGAATTCTCTCCGCCAGTATAGTAGTATTTTACTTTGTCAGGAAAGTCCGCTGTGAGTTTTGTATAGAAATTCTCAGTATTTGAGTTTTGACCTATCCAAATATCAACTAGATAAATTGCAGCCCACTCGGATGCAGCTACCTTATTTAGCAAGCTCATCCCAGGTAAATATCCACCAGAGAATAGGTAGAGAATCTTTTTAGATGGAGTTAAGTTTAAACCAGATATTTCAGACCAGGCTTTAGAGCCGTCTATTTTTGAAGAATTTGCAATAAATGTTGTCGCTTTCGATAAAGTAGCCTCTTTAAAATAGTCATACATATAAGAACCACTCGATCGTCCACCCACATCAATTCCACCGAATACAACAATTAACGGAGCAGATTTATTTGAATTAATATTGATTTTTCCTTGAGAAAGAGTTTGTGTTTCAGCCATGGCAGATTTGATAGGTTTTTCAATTTGAGTCTTTTCTACTTTATCTGATTTAACTGGAATTATTCCGTCTTCTAAGTAGTTAGGCAAACCTAACTGACTAAACTTTTGAGCAATTGCGTCCTTGTAAACTGTATCAAAAACTCCAAGCTCTCCAGCTATTGCATCTTTTACGCTTTTATATTCAGAATTTAGGTTTGAAGCAAGTTCTGCATCAATTTTAGATAGGTCTTCAGGCGTTTGAATGCCAGCAATCGCTTGCACCAGAGATTCCTCATCTGTTCCAGCGCCAGCCGTTGCATCAATAATCCTCTCAGCTGATTCAAATATTTTATATTCAAGTAGGTGTTTCATAGTTAAGCAATTTGGTCTGTATCTAATGATTTCGCAAAGTCCATTGCCTTTTGTAAACCCTTTGATGTGACTGCACCAGCTAAAGAAGTTCCCCAGCCTGCATTTGCTTGAACGTAATCAGTAACGGCTGACTCTAAATCAGTGTAGGAATTCACATCCTTACCGTGACGTTTAAAAGTATCCATGAAATATAGAACAGCGAATTCGGCTGCAACTTCAGGTTTTTCAAGAAGTTCAGGATTCTTAACAATATCAATATTGCCAACCTTAGCGCCAGACCTGTCGTAAATTCTCTGTAAGTTTTCGTAATTTGATTTGAATGTTATTCCATTAAAACCACGGCCTCGGTACTTTGAACCGTCTCCAGGTTCAGTGTTTCCGTATTTACCGCCATACACTACATCCCAAAACATAGCATCGTCTTTCTTAATGTCGTCAATCTCAGAATCAGATTTATCACCAAATTTACTTGGGAAAACTTCTCTAATTCGAGCAGCACTTGTTCCAGAATAACTTATTTCAGATTTTAAACCTGGAGATTCTTTTGAAATAACTCCAAGAATTGCCTTTCTAGCATATTCATTTGTTATACCATGATCATCCATTGCTTTTTCAATGGCTTTCATATTTTCAGCAGGAAACTTTTCACCGCTTTTAAAGTTTGCGCCTTTACCTGACGAAGACTTAGCAATGTACTGGTCTAGATCCTTTTGGCTGAAATTCTTCTCTTTTAATTTTGCAATCAGTCTCTTAATTAGATCTGAATCAATTAGCACTGATCCGACTTTAGCTGAAGATCCAGTGCCTTCTTTTCCAGTCTTTGCTAGCTCAACACTGGCTTTATGTTCCCAATGCCAAGGTTCTCTTGGAATATTTGTGAATCCAAATTTTTCAGCGTTCTTCTTTAACCATTCTTGAGCTTCAGAATTTAGGTCAAGATCTAGAGCACTACCCCATCCGTGATTTGATGTTCCAGGAACTGCCGCCAATCCTCCATTTTTGTAAAGACCTTTACGTGCAGCAACATCAACTTGGGCTTCATAATCTCGATACGAGTCAGTAATACCCCAAGTTACACCGTCTGCCTCAGCAGCCTTCTTCATTTCTTCGTATGCTTTTGCTGCTTGTGAATTTAATTTATGGTTTCCGCCGCTCTTACCGAGTGGCTGAATTGGAACTAGGTCAGCATCATTTAGCTGACCGTTTGAAGCTTCATTAATCTTTCCAGTAAATTGATCGAATCCTTTAATCATGTTGAGAATCTGGTATTTTATTTAAGGTATCTTGATTGAATTTAACAATGGCAGCAGAAGTCTCTGGGCCAAAGTATCCATCAACTCCGTATTTTTCAAGTTTATAACCTAGGAATTCCAACGCAAGTTGAATATCTTCAACCATTTTAGAATAAGACATATTGCCAAGTGACTGAACTTCAATAGATTTGCCAGCATCAGCAAAATCCTGTAGCGTTTTATAATATTCTGCTACCTTTGCATCAATTGGACCCTCTTTAGCACTGGTCACTTTGTCCTTCTTTTCTCCCTTTTCAGACTTGCCTGTCAACCAGTCCCAAAAACCCTCATTCAAGGTTTCATTAAATTCATCAAATTTCTTAAGCATGTTAAACTTTACGAGTATTTTATGTACTAGATACTAGTTTAATTATTTATCCAAATGAACGAGAAAATAAAGAGAGTTGAGATCAATGGCTTCAGGTATTACCAAGTAAGTAATGATACTCATATAATTGGAACCTTTCCGAGTGTGACTACTGTCCTCGGAGAGACTTCAGATAAGACAGGTCTAAACGCATGGAGAGACCGAGTTGGCCATCAGAAAGCAGACCAAATTGGCAAGGATGCAGCTAATCGTGGAACAGTAATGCACAGACTCTGTGAAATTTACCTTAATCTTCCAGCATCATTAAGCTCAAAGGACCGATTAGAAGAAACTCTATCCTTATCTAGGTTAGACGATGAGATAGAGAAGTTTGACAATCGTGCAAAAATAGTCGGTGGAACCTTATTCTACAATTTTATTAAGTCAAAGTCATTTGAGGAAATTAAAAAGGTTATTGCACAAGAAAGATTCTTATGGACACCAAGAGACGGCGGATACGCTGGAACAGTCGATAACGTTTCACAATTAATAACGGACGATTATGCGATCGTCGATTTCAAAACGGCTCGTAAACCAAAAGACGAGAAATGGATCGAAGACTATAAACACCAAGTTGCCGCATATTCAGTTGCAGTATGGGATAGAATGCAGATTAAAACTACAAGATGTCAGATCTGGATTTCAAATGAAGTCGACGATAAGCCTCAGCATTTTACAATGTCAGCTAGCGAAATGAAAGAATACTATTTTAAATTTCGTGAGCGTCTTGCTAGATTCTACGAAATGCATCCAGTTACAGCTCAGTAGGAGTTCCAATCTTTCTTAATAAATCTAATCTAACTGATACGCTACGTTCTCCGTATCCGTATGCTTTAACGTAGATAAATTTCTGAGCAGATGTATTAACTGCACCATAATCACTCTTTGCGAGAATACCAAAGGCATTCTTATGGCCAGAGATATAATAGTGAGTTCCTGCTCTAGCTCTCATTTTATCGTCAACTGTTACTTCAGTTAATGGATATGCCATTAGGCCAAGACCAGTAAACGGTGCATCAATTGTAAAGCCGGTTACAGCATTCGTTAATTTAACAGATTGTGGATCATTATTTATTGTATCAAGAGACGCTGGTATTGGACGTCTTGATGAACCGGTCCATGCAATGAATACTGGAACACCAAATGAATTTCTTAGAGCTTCTCTCTGTTGCGGTCCCATTACAATGATCTCCATTCTATCTGTGAAATATGAATCTCTAAATTTCTTTAATAGATCAGCTTCTCTGATTGAGCCATTATTTCTCGCAGTTTGAGAAGTCTTTAATTCACCAGCATTATCGGGTAAAGAACCGAATGTTTCTCTATTTCTAGCACGTTCCTCGTTTTCTCTACGTTCAGCTTCGCGTCTTTCGCGTTCAGCTTCCTCACGTTCTGCTCTTGCTCTAGCCGCAGTTTCGGGATCCATTTGACCCTCAAGGTACGTACGCTCAGCGTCAGTTAAATTAACTCGCGTTAGATCTGGGATTTGATCAAGGTTTACTTTAACCCATTGTGATTTGTCAGATGTTGATCGATTATCGTTTGCTTGATTTGGAGTAATATCGCCATTATCAATTCTAATTGCATCTGAGATTTTAACAGCTATATAAGTACCGCCGTTTTGTGAAACCACTCGACGAATAGGTAAACCGTTATATGAAGCGTCAAATAGGTAAGACTTAACTACGATATAATCGCCAACACTCCATTCAGCGTCTGGGTCTGCACCAAACTGTTGGATTCGACTAGCTAAACGACGACGAGTCTCAGCCTCTTCTCTAGCACGACGTTCGCGTGCTTCAATTTCAGCTTGAGCTTGACGTTCTCTTTCACGACGGTCAGCTTCACTTCTTGAATCTTCAATTTGTCTGTATTTTTCCTGAGTAATACGACCATCATCAACTAGTGATTGCAAATAAGCTGGGTCCAATTTAACCAGAAAATCGTCCGGTAGAATTGACAATAGCTCATCATCCATATCAAATTTATCGGGCTGAGTTCGTTGAACTCCGACTGTGTTAGTTATGAAACTGACAGCTGCATCTATTTTCCCACGGTCAGACATTCCCTTGTCTAGTGCCATCCAATTGGACTTACCAATAATTGCGTGAGCGTCATCTACTGACAAAGTTCCGTCAGGATTTGTTTTTTGAGCAAGTAGAGAACCCCAAGCTTTATCTTTTTCATTTGATCCAGAACGGTTTGAAGAAAGATATCCGGCTGTTTTAAGTAGGGCTCTATATAATTTGTAACCTAGTCCAGTTCCTCTAAGCATTGGCGGAATTCCGCCGTTTGGAAAATGGCTTCGTTGATGATCACTAGGTGCTTCAATCTTAAAATAGATTGCGTCTGAATCGTTTGGACTAATGTCTCTCCAATTTCCAATATCTTGGACAAATGATCTAGAGTTTAGTGCATAGGCTTCGCGCATTTTTTGCACAATAGCAGCCGGTAACTTTGGATAATAGTATCGAGAATTTGCTGGTTTCTCCATTGTGATCTCTGTTCTAGGCATACGCTTTAAATCGTCAACTAGCTCCACGACCAATTCGTGATAGTTCTTTTTACGTGGAACGTTTGTCTGATTTTGCCTGTGTTGAATTGAAGATTGACGAATTGTTCCCATTTCACTGCCTGTTAAACTTTCTGGGCGTTTAACTCCCATCTCATCAACAAGACCTTCTTGGCCTAGTTCTAAATCGGCTGATTCGTTAACCATTTGAATAAATGAATTAATCATTAAGTTTGATTCTTTTAGTTATTTATTCGCGAAATCCGTACCAGTAAATGGAGTAAAATAACTAAACGATAAATAACTAATATGCACAAAGTATCAATCAATAAGGACGGGCTCTTCTTTTCATTCTGGGATGAATCTTCTGAAGACTGGATTAAAAAGAATATTGCGGACGCTTCTCTACCTATAACATGGTTCATGAGTTACGCAGTTGAAATTGAAGAAGGTTTGTCAGTTCACTCTGTACTAAACCTCCTAAAACCGTATTCAGACATAATTAAGCTGTATTTTGTGCAGAGCCTGAGCGGAGTTAGCCTTGACGAAATTTTCATGTCAGCCGATCAATCTTCAATTTCAGCTAAAAAAATAGATGCAAACCAAGTATTCCTACTAAAGGCTGCTCAAGTAAGCAAAATAAAAGAAGACGAAGACCTCATTAACTTTATAACTGTCCATAACGTGCTAATGGGCTTGCAAATAATCAATGAGGACGATCCGGACACAGATATTTTGCATCCGCTCGCGTCAATAAATTTTCAGGACTGGTGTAATTTGCCGCTGGTCGCAGATGACTGGTTAGAATACGTTGACCCACATACTGAGGAAGTCTATTTTGAAGGAGTAACTAACTGGACATTCTCTGAAATTATTTCAACTATTTTATCACAAGTCGCAATCACTCTTCAAATAACGCAAACTGTTTCAGAAAACAGCGCAAAGGTGCCAGTCGAAGACGGTCCAGTCGAAATCTCCCATGTTTGGGATTGGTTAGACGACCTAGATAATATTTTTCTAAAGAAATAAAGCTTGCGCACTCTTACTATAAAGTCGGCCATTTGGTCGACTTTTTTTGTATATTATTAAGAGTATGAGACACCTAAAGATAAAAACATTTTACAATCCAAAGCAGGTACTAGAGAAGGACTCATACTCTAACTACAGTAAGTCCCCTCTAAAACCTAAGCTCTTGATCGAGTATCTGGCCAAGAAGGGTCTACTTGATCATTTTGAAATAACTAAAGCATTCGACAGATTCGGTAATTCTGACTTTTTGGTTGCACACACTAAAAATTACGTCAAAGACTTTTTTAAGGGCGGACCAAAATCGTCATCAAACGGCTTGAGTTGGAATCAGCAATTCGCAGAGTCCGTTCGTTATACTAATGCGTCAATCTATTCAGCAATCCGAAATTCCATCCAAAATCCTGGTGAAGTTAGCTTTAGCCCAACTAGCGGATTCCACCATGCTCGACCAGACGGAGGCAGTGGATTCTGTACATTTAGTGGACAGGCAATTGCATCAGTTAAGATTTGGAGAGAGCTTGGAAAGGTCGGCTGTTATCTAGACTTAGACGGCCACTTCGGTAATTCAATTGAAGACACTCGGGTGTTTCAGCCTGATCTAAATTCAGCGGTGCCAGTTGGATTCAACTTTAACCCAAGTTTCTCAGATCAAAAATATTATGAGGATCTTGTAACCTTTGTTGAAGGTAAATTAGAATCAGCGATCTTGTCCGGTAAAATTGACTATGTCGTTTGGTGTCACGGCGCCGATTCACATGCTGACGATCAATTAGGGCATCAGTGCTCAACATATTGGTGGACAAAATGTTCAGAATTTTTCTGGAGTTGGGTAAAGAAAATGGACGGAAAACTTGAAAGACCTCTGCCTGTTTCATGCGCCCTCTTTGGCGGATATCGAGATGATGATTATAATTCGGTACTAAGCCTACATACTTCAGATTTTGTTCAGTGCCTCAAACAATTGCTCGACCTCGACGTTAAATATACTATAGAGGTACAACCTCGCCAAAAATACGGGGATTATAGTGTCAGCAGATCAAGGCAGTGGACACGCAGAAATGCGCAAGAAGTGTAAGGACTTAGAAAAAAGAGGAATTGCCTCTCCGTATTGGTCTGAAATTCTCGATGTTATAAAATGGCTTGAAGATCTTGAAGAGTACGAAACTTGTCAAGATCTTTGGGACTATTATGAAATGATGACGGGCAAGCCTTAATTAAATCTCTTCAGATTCCAACATCACCACCCTTCATCTTCCAACTCATCGTCTTCTTCATCAGGTTGGCGGCTTGCAATATACGATTCAAGGTCTTCTGCTACTCGTGTATAAAGCATATAGCCATATTCATTAGCAGTTTCATCCCACCATTCAACAAGAGCTTCGCCCGCTCCACTAATATCACCAGTATCAAAGAACCCCTGAATGTCTAACTCTTCTAGAGTATACTCATTAGTGTCTGGGCCGTCTTTGAATTCATAACCTTCAACTTCGTAAACGTCTACACTAAGGGCGGTAGTTATAGTAAATCCTTCAAGCAAATCGCTTACATTTCCTAGCCCTAATTGAATTAGTCTGCTCAGATTAGTAGAGGCCTCCTTATTAAATTTTGGAACAAGATTTGCAACATAATAGGCAGTCGGTTCAACTCTTCCAAGATCGCTAATTTTCATAGTGTCAAGCTCCCAGTTTGATGAGAGTCGAATTGAATTGTCTGCTTGATTTACTGACGCGTTTGCATATCGACCGGCAGTGTTCATTGCATTTGCAAGAGAGGCCATTAATTCATAGTGCTGTGAATCCTGTGAATTCTCATTAATGAATTGAGAAAAAGTTTTCATAAATTTTAATTATGCAACATCGTCTGCTTGTGCTGAATTCGCTGCTTTTTCTTTTTGGATCTGATTGATCATGTATCCTGAAACTGTAAATTCAACACCTGCCCAAATTAGGAAGTCAGTCATACTTAGAGTTTCATATTTTTTAAGTAAGAAGAAGATCATACCCCATTGAGCAATTGCAAATGCAATACCTGATTCAACTCTCTTTTTTGAAAAGTAAGAAGATTTTCCGCTGTACATCGCGCCAAGCTGAGTAATTAACCATTTAAGGTTGTCCCATCCAAAGAAATACTTTTTAGCCATCGTATTTTGTTTTATTTTAAATAATCTCGCAATTGAGATTCTAATTTTTCGGTGTTATCAAGATCTTCTGAACTTTCGCCATAGTGAGTTTCATATCGATCTTCTAGGATTTGAGCCGCCATTTGATAATCCATTGCATCAAGGATTCTGACTCCCATCCAATCGGCTTCTCTTTCCTGTCTCTCATCGTATTCCGCTAATTCTCGATTTGACGATTGATGACTTAATATGCCATGACTAATTTCATGAGCTTCAATTGCAAGTAGGTGATCCTTTGTTAAATTTTCCTGTTCAAGCTGAACACCGTCTACGTAAATAGTTTTAGAAGAAAGGTCGCCAAACGCAATTCCTAAATAGTCAAAAATCTTCGCAGCGTCCTCATAGCCCGGATCAGTCGGCCATAGCGCAATCATTTTCCAAGAAGGGTCTATGCTACATTGCCATGCAGCGATTTCTCCTTTGTTCTCTTCTAGATTATACTTTGCCATCTTTGCTGCACGACGACCCGTTAGGTCTCTAAATAGTTCTCTGACATCAGGTTGACCAAGTTCGCCTGTTTGAACTAGCGTATAGAATTCGGCGTCTGAGTTCTGCATCATTGCGAACCAGTGCTCAAGAGTTGGCATTTTATCTAGTTCGTTGATTCTGGCTTTAAGTCGTCTAAATCTTGGAAATAGTTCATACTCATACCTCTCATCTTTATATCGACGGTTAATATCAAGATCACTAAGCTTTACTAGTGGCCTGGCCGTCTCAGATAACCATGTATTGAATGTTAGTAATTTCATTGTAGAGTTATTTATTCGAGAGTCGTAGATAAATAAACTAAAATAGCTAACTAAACAATGATTTATAGGTACAATCAATGGCTTGAAGAATCTGAAAAGGTTGATGCTACTGGACCTGCAATTGATCCTCCTGCTGACTTAACACCAGCTGAAATGGACGCTCCTGCTGAACCAGCTGCACCGACTGATGCTGAGCCTACTTCGGTTGAAGATATTGATGATTCAACTGAGATTGGTAAATTCAAGAAACTTGACCAAGCTCGTAAAGATGCAGTTAAAGCATTTAAAGATAAACAAAAAGAGTTCTTGGAAATGCCAGAAGATGCTCGTAAAAATCCAGCAACTGACGAAGACAAAGAGAAAGTTCAGACTCTAAAAGATGAGCTTATTACTTTAAATAAGACCATGAAAGAAGCTGAATCAGCTTTCAATAAATTCAATGACGAAATGTTAGGCCTTTCAGATGATACTGAAGAGGAAGAAGATATCGAACCATAAAATAAACAGTTTAAATACTATGAAAAATCAAGTAAAAAGATTTACCCAATTCATTAATGAAAATTATGAATCCAATCACGGAGATTCCTTTTCTCAAGAAGATAGATTCGGCGATAGCGATACAATGGAAGAAACTTCACAATGTTGTGGTTCTGAAATTGATGAAGAAGGATATTGCACAGCATGTGGCGAAGAGTCTACTAGTTCACAACGTGAGTTAGACCAAGCAATGCATTCAGATGATTACGATGCACACAGAATTTCAAGACATAACATGAATCGCATGACTGATGAAGAGTTATATGAGGCAAAGAAAAAAGCTCAAATTGAAGCTCTTAAAGAAGTTGATAAAAAATTCGCTAATCTAAAGCCTGCTGCAAAGAAAAAAGGCAAAGCTGCTGAAGAGGAAGAAATGGAAGAGGCCCCAAAACGAGGAGCTAAAGCTAAACCTGTTGCGAAAGGAATGCCATTCGGTAAACCTGCGGCAAAGGGAAACCCATTCGCTAAGAAAGACGAAAAACCTGCTGCAAAAGGAATGCCATTCGGTAAACCGGCTGCAAAGCCTGCTGCTAAACCATTTGGTTTCCAGAAGAAAGGCGCTAATAAAGAGAACGAAATGTAATTCGTCGATGGACACTAAACAAGAAAAGCCAGATTCGTCTGGCTTTTTTTATGTGAATAGGTTAAGTGCTAAACTTCAATAGACGGGTTACTCGACATGAATCTTTCTTTCTTCATAATAGTCTTCATTACCATATCGTTTTCAGTGTGGTCAGCATCATCTGGTGCGTCCTGTATTTTGAATGGAGCATTAAGATTTGAACTTAAATCTTTAAGAACTGCTTCTGTTTCAACTGGTAATTCTGAGATCTGTTCGCCAGCTCTCAAGTAAGCCTTTAGGAATAAGGCTTTCAATTCATTATAGGTAATCGGGTTGCCGTTTCGAACGTCGTTGACTCTGTCCTTAAAGTGTTTTGTAAATACCACATCAAGACCAAGCTCATTAAAGAGGCCATCTGCGTACGCCTCTAATTCAGTTAGCTGCTTCCAGTCAACGTTTTCGTTGACAAATTGAGTAAATTGTTTTATGTGTTTCATGGTTTAAATTTAAAGCCGGTTAATTTTTCAACGTCTGATACCTTGACCTTTAATTGATCAAGCTTTTTAGACTGTTCTTTTGTATTTTCAAAAACGTAAGCTTCCCAAACTTTGGTCTTCTTTATGTAAATTACTTTCCAACACTTTGCTGGTACTGAAACCTCTCCGATTTTGGAGACCGATCCAATATTGCCGCACCAAACCTTAACTGAGTCCAATTGCTCAGCAAATTCTCTGGTGCGAGTTTCAAGAGTTTTCCAGACCCCAGCGTTCAGCGAATGATATTGAGGTGCCATATTTGAAAAATAGAAGCACTCTGTTAAGAATTCAGAATCGCATTGGTTATCTGCCGCTGGGCACATGTGACCTCGATCAAAACCTGATCCAGAATAATCATCAGCAAGGCTCGTCTCAGCTGGTAGTAATGGATCTGGTGCAAATTGGTCTTTTCTAGGAAATTTAGTCGTGCAGCCCAGTCGAGCTTTAGTATCCCACCACTCCACCTCAACTGGGTATTTTAAACCTGTGCTATAATGTGAAACATAGCCAGCATGAGCCAAGATCACAATCTTGTCTTTAACTGTAAACTCAGTTGAAAATGATGTAAATAGTACAAACGAAATCAGTAGTACTAGCAATAGTTTAAAAGGTTTCATACCTTTATTTATTCCAGATAGTATAATAATTACATGAAGCAGTTACTCTTAATAATCGCAATCGGGTTAGCAGTTAACACTTCTGCTCAAACCCACCAGGACTCGATCTTAATCAGCTTAACCAATAAGCAAAGAACCGCTTTGGGTCTTAAGCCCTTGCAGTATTCAGCAGTTCTAGATTCAGCCGTCGAATTCCATAATCGATACATGGTTAGACGTGGAATCAGCGATCACACTGAATACGAAGCTCAGCCTGGAGAATCTCAATCTTATCCTGGAGCAAGGCACAGAGTTGAAAAATTCCAAGCAGTTTCATCTGACCAATTCTCATGGAATCTTAGCCTTGAGGTTTGTGCTTCATACGGTGCAAGCTATCCAGCGGTTCCAAACTTTAAGGTCTTTCCAATTCCATCTGAGGATTCAGCAATACAGACCCTATTCGATAGTTGGATGTATTCACCGGCTCATAAATGGGTCTTAATGAATCCTGATGTTACTCATATCGCCTTTGCGGTAGGCATAAAAAAAGATCCAAGCACTTCTACCTGGATCTATTTCGGAACTGGTGTAGTTTCTAAGAAAATTAATTAGAATACTGGACAGTCAGTTTTTCCCCAATCTCTTTGAGAACCTCCAGATTTAGGTTTAAAACCTATTCCTGGAATGCTAATTGTCGGTGGTGTCCAAGTTTCATCAATCCAGTTAATGTAAACTTTCCAGTCTGAGTTTGGAATAGGATCTGCCTGTGGTGTAACCGTAAATTGCTGAGTCATTGTGTACGTAATCTCAAAACGAGCAAATGCATATTTGTATTTGCCAAATTTATCGTCGTACTCTTTAAGTAGAGCCTCTTTACCTGGCTGTTTGCGATTTGCAAACTTAGCCTTATCTTGTTCAGTCCAAGCAGCTCCAATGTTTGGAGTAACTTTATCTTGAGTCGCATCTTCCGTTATCAAATTATCAGTAACGCCGTTTTGAGTAAAGATTTGACGTAGAGAAGTTTTAATTGAGGTCAAACGGTCTTGAGCAAGCGGGCCGTTCTTTGCAGTCGTGTAGCCTGCGTCAGGATTTGGACCCTTTGTTGCAGGATCGTATGAACTTGGTACAGCACTAGTAGATGAAATACCCCAGATTTTTACGCCAGTAATTTGAGCGCCCATCGCTTTAATTTGAGCTAGATACGATTTGATACCGTTTGTCATTTCCGCAATAGGACCTGCTTCAATCTGGATCTTATCGTCACCAAAGAACTGAGTAGCTTTCTTTGCACCAGCTGAATTCCAATCGCCATTTGGATTTTCAGGATATGAGCCTGAAACTGTGATTGGCTCTGGTGATGGCTGCTTGGTTGCAGGCGATAGAGTCAAATTAGTACCATTTGGCGAAATGTAAAGGTCAGTTGCAGTTTTAATTGCAGAGTCAACAGTCATTGCCGTTTCTCCAGGTTTAAGAGCCTTATTCTTTCTTTCAAGATAAGCCTGTACCTTGGTGTTAACAAAATCTAGGATAACTTTCTTATTCTCAGCGCTTAATGTATTATCTGCTGAAAAATATGTAGAAAGTTTAGTTTGATCGGCCATTGCTGATGTTAGCGTTGCAATGTTTGTCTGTAATTGTTGAAGAGTTGTTACCGCGCTTGTTTGTAGAGTCCATTGACCTGTTTGATAAGCATAAGACGTTACCGATAAATTATCATCAGTCTTGTCTTTTGTGAATGTGTCTGCGGTAAGTTTGAAATAGGTTGCTGGCGGTGTTGGTGCATTGTTAACTGATAGTTGACCGTCAATTGCACTGTATGGAATTAGCATCGCTGCTGCCTGTGAGCTTAAGTTAAGACTCTTTGCCTTAGCTGTCTGTAAGAAAGCCAAAACTGCATCTGCTTTAGCAGCTGCTTCGTTCCAACCTGCGTAACGTGTTTTTTCAGCAGGTTTTGGGAATGCGTTAACTGCGGCAACTATTGCTGGAGCATTGGTCTTAACTGCTGTACAGAAGTCTTCAACGTTTTTGATATAGTTTGCTTTGCCTGCACTTTGAGCACTACGACCCTTAGTTGCAAAACCTCCCAACCAATAGTACATGCTACGAGCTGAATTTACCTTATCGCGTTTGGCTTCGCCGCCCGCTTTAAATAGAGACTTCCATAATCCCAAATCCGGTCCGCCTTGATGCCACCATTGCATTACGTTAGCGTAATTAGGTAAACCCTTAGAGGCCGCATCGGTTGACATGATTCTTTGATAAAGACCTTCAAGATCAGTATTTTGTAATAGAGTCTCAATAGGCGTGTTTGGATCAGCCGCTTCTGTCATGTACTGAGTTGATTCAAACAACCAGCTCCTGTAATCTTTTATAATTGTATGCTTCATTAAGCTTGGTTTATTTTAGAAATCTGTGTCTACTTGATATTTCATCTCGCCGTTAAGCGTTGTGATTTGCCAAGAAGCTGAATCGTTTGCCATTCCGCCGGCTAATTTTTGACGAACTGCCGCATCGGCTGCTTCTAATCGAGCAATGTTTGGATCGCCTTGTCTAAGCGTCTTAATTAGAGGCATAACCTCGGTCGTGTACCAATTGTTATATGCAAAACCTGCTTGACCTTCATCATCGTTAAACGTTCCTTTAAATGGTTGCCAGAAAGCAGTGTCCTTGAATTTAGCAACAATCATGTCGCAAATCTTGGTTGCAGCCTGGTCGTCAGTTGCATTACGTTGATCGAATACACCAGTTGCACCGGCTGTTCCAGCTGTTCCAGCGGTTCCGCCTGGCGTAAATCCTGCAGTAATTTTTTCAATCATCTTAGCCAAGGTTTTTGGACCTACCGTAGTCTGATTGGGTTCAACTGTTTCGTCAGTGATGCCGTTTGCAGTTCTAAACTCTTTAATTTTTGCCTTTGTGTTTGGGCCAACTTTACCGTCACATGATTTAGTGTCAGTTAGTGGGGCATTGTAGACAATTGCCTGTACCTTTTTAATATCCTCAGCAGTTAGCGCGCCGTCTGCTGCCGTGATTGCAGTTAATGGAGCGGAGGTAGCGCCTGCTGTGCCAGCTGAACCAGCTGTTCCGGTTGTACCTGCTGTGCCGGCTGTTCCAGCTGAACCTGCGGTTCCAACCGTTTCTTCACCGATGAATCCTGCATTTTCCATTAGCACGTTCCAACCTTTGAAGTCTTTAATGATTGTGTGTTTCATTTGAATTTATACTTTTTGTTTGATTATTTATTATAGAGATCCGCTACTGATCATGTATTCCAACCAGCCAAGATCGTCAACGCTCTGTTCGTACATCCACTCTTGACGTTGTTCCCATTGCTGCTGATCTTCGTCATCGTCGAAGTCAATGTACTTGTCAATGAGTGCACTGGTTTTGGCCTTTAAGGTATCGATTGCCAGGCTAATCTCAGCATCCCCGCCCCATTCGTCCATCAGCTCTTCCCAACGCTCGTCAAAATCTTTTTTGGGTGCAAGACCAAGTCCTCTTAATCTTTCAATATTACGCTCACGCTCTGGGTGTTCTTCGGATTCTTCGAGGTACTCTCCAAATTCTGAAATGTGATTGTAGATGTAACTGTTTGCAATATCCTCGGCCCAGGTCCATGACATGTCCATTCGAATATCTTCCCAATCGCCAGAAGCCTCTTCGGCTCTGTCTATGATTGGTGCAAATAGTTCTTCAACTCTTGCGTCAAGTTGAGTCAATAGGCTCTTGATCTGTGGGTCGTTATGAAATGCCTCTTTTAGAGCATACACCGTATCTTCGGGCTCGTCGTTTTGGGTGAGGCCTAATTTTTTAAGTCTTGAGTACTTCTCATCGCGCTCTTCTGACTCATTGATGTGTTTAAGGAAAGGTTTTATCTTTGACATTGCGGACAAATATCTTTCTGGTTATTTATTTGAACCCGGCTTGCTGATTTTAACCAGATGACAATCTATTAGGAGCTTGATTGCCTTGAGCACAGGTTTGCCCAGTTTGATATGAGTGTCCTTGGGCCATAGGAGTTCCGGCCGCATGAATCCGTCGGGGTCCTTGTAGTAGAGGGTCGTGTTCCAATAGCGCTTGATCTGCCCACGTGCATGAGCCTCTTCAAGTCGCTGGTTCAGGAGCTTCCATATTTCAAGTCGTTGCTCGTCCGAGCCCTTGACATTAATAAACTCCTGGTTAATATTAGCGATTTTGGCCGGTGGATTGGGCGCGATTGCAATCACCGGATTGTCCGGATAGATGAGCTCAATCTCTTGTAGGGTTTGGCAGTACCTGAAACAGGTCTCCTCGATTATCTGGTCGGGCTCAACCCCTTTAAGCTTTGCATGGCCGCAGACCGCTCTGACGTCCCATGCCCCAAGCATGAATGCAAGCGCATCGCCCTTACGCAGCGGAATCGTCTTTAGGAAATCTCGCCAGTTACCGCGAGCAAATCGTCTGGCGGACAGTGATGGATAGGTAACGTGATTTATGATCCACTCGCCGTGTTCAGTATCCTTTGGCTCAGAGTCGTACAGGAACGAGCTTGCGCCCGAATCGCCGATGACCCAAAAGTTGGGTCTCTCAACCGAGAAGAGTCCAGAGTAGGAGCGTTTGCCAAAGTCGGTAAGGCACAGCGGAAAATCAGCGGAGTGCAAGAGCTCGCCGGATTCAGTACACCTGAACTCGACCTTGAAGCCGAGCCCGTAATTGCAGTCGGTCGAATGGCCGTGACTCATTGGTTTGCCAAGACAGCTCCAGTATCGCAAGCCCGGTTCCGCGTTGACCGGTAGCACCGAGGTCTCGTTACAGCCAAATGCGAGGTCCTTGGCCTTGACCTCAATCGTGCGCTGGCCTGGGCCGTGCCAGGTCCAGTAGAGAGTTAGCTGATTTCCAAGAATCTCAGCCGAGTAGTCTATCTTAAACCGGTTTATCTCTATTGATTTCATTGTTTTCTCTTTTTTTCATCGTCCCCGCCGCGCGTTAGGGGGTAACTAGGCCGGTGCCCGGCTAGGGGGTCTGGGGGCCGTGGCCGCAGTCTTCGCAGTATCGTGAGGCTCTAATATCAAATTGGAGTCCACATTTCTCGCAGACCTTCCAGATTTCGTGGTTCCAGAGTTTGAGTAGTCTCCGCATTAGTCTTCTAGTTTAAAATGTTTTACTCGCCAGGAGACATCAACCCAGCACTTCGCAACTATAAGATAGAGACCAAACATCCAGGATCTGCCAAGATTATCCGGAGAGAACATGTCCCGACCGGTCTTGTAGGTACCGACTGCGCGGCTCGATTTGAAAAAGAAGCCAAGGGTCTTGGTTCTGTACTCGAACTCTTGGGTCCACATGCTCCCGGGTCTATCCCATTTATGACGGAACACGAATGTCAAGCCTAGATGGCCCAACCGGATTCGTAGAACCCCCTGATTAGATCTTTTGGAACTCATATTTCTCTTTGATGTTAGAGTTAAGGAATTTACCCACAGACTCTGCGGATATCATGGATTCATAGACTCCTCTTTCTACGGCCTCATATCGGTATTGGGCACCTGAAGAGAATTCAACGTGTAGTTCTGATGTTTCGGGATTGTAGCCTACCTTAGCGACGGTAGAAGATTTTACTGGGATAAGTTCCATAATGGGTTGCTGTTTTAATTAATATAGTCTATTATACAGCAAAACAGAAAAAGGGTTCAGGCCAGGTCTCCAGCCCGGGGAGAAATTCTCGAATCCGAGGGAGGTCACTTTTCGGAACGCACACCGGTACTCAGCGGATAGAGAAGGGCCGCATTGGTCTGGGGATGGTTCCAGAGGCTAGGGGATCTTGGAAAAATAGGAAAAAGTCATGGTTTCTGCTCCTGGTATACTTTTTTATAGCAGCATAAAGTGCACCCGGAGCACCTCCAGGAGTGCATATATTGTGACCTGGTATGACTCCTGGAGTCACCTGGGGCAGTCTCCTGGAGTGACCCTGGGGCTGTACCCGGGGCAGTACCTGGCAGCTACCGGGCTGTCTCCTGGCCTGTACCCGGACCGCACCTGGAGCAGCTGGCCAGGCGGTATATCAGGCTGGATAATAGACCTGCCTGGCTGCCGGATTCGGTGCTGCCGCCGATAGACCTGGCTAGCCTGACTCGAGAGCGGAGAGTTGTTTTAGATGTCTCTATACTGACCTGTGTTTTGAAACCTATCTGTCCGGTAGAGTATAGTATTCTGTAATCCATAAATTAGAAAGATGCAAGCAGACTTAATGTTAGGCAAGGTTCTCTCTGCTCTCGAGCGGGCAGGTAGAGATTGGCAGAAGATAGACCGGGTAATCTGGGAATTTAAACAACATCTTGTTAGACAGGCTGGACAGGAAGAATGGAACGCGGAATACAAGGAGTACCTTATGCAGAACTTCTATTCTGTGTTGGATCCTGCCATAGAAGAAGCGGTGGCTCGAGAAGAGTTTGAATGGGCAGAGAGTCTAAAGAGACAGAAAGAACTCCTATTGGATTGGAGCCTATAGAAGAAATAGAGTATATTATATTACATACAAAACAAACACTTAAACAACATGACAAAACCCAATTTAGATATAGCAACCAAGATAGGTGTTGCTCTCGCAGCAATCCTAGTAGCAGGAGTTCTTTCAATTGTAATGGCCTTCCCGGTCAAATGGCTCTGGAACTGGCTCTGTCCAGAAATATTCGGACTACCTGTAATCTCAGTGCTACAAGCATGGGGTCTAACCATGCTCTCGAGCCTGCTGCTTAAACCCTACTCTGCAAAGACCGAGAAAAAAGATTAGAGATAACAGGCCAATAGCTTAGAGTAATGGGTAAGTTATCCTTATAACAAATCAAACTTAACTTAAGTAACATGACAAAGAATCAAAGTAAAGTCGGTATGAAGTACCGCAAATTACCGATCACAGCTAAGATCGCAGTAATCAATTCTCGCAAACGTATGGGCGATGTAACAGAAGTTGCAAGCAGAACAGGCTTCTCCCCTAACTTCGTAAGCGAAGTCCTTAACGGATTGTATCGCAACGAGCGTATTGTAAACAAGGCTTTCGACATGACACGTGGTCGTAAGACGAATCTAAGCCTGATTGGATAATCCAAAACAATTAAGCTAACCATCTAAACAAAAGAAAGGGTCCGCGAGAGTAGACCCTTTCTCCTTTTGGTAATATAAGATATAACAGATAAAAGATTATTATATGGGATTAGATATCTATGCCTACTCAAAGATTCAAGAAGAGACCGAGTTCTCGGCAGGTCAAAAACGTCTTGAAGAACTTGGCCTTGCCGAGCGCGGCGAAGAAGTATACCGAATAGAAACGTTCGATGCCAACTCCTACAAGGGTCTGAGTCCGGGAACCTACTATGCAACTGACCGCAGCGAGAGCTATGACTTCCGTGCTGGCTCCTATTCAGGATATAATGCCTGGCGCAAAGTTCTGTGTCTGACCATGTTGGAGGTAAGTCCTGAACGGGTATGGACCAATCCCGACGAGTGGAAGGATAAACCCTTTGTGGGTCTTATCAACCATTCGGATTGTGATGGTGCAATCGGCGGTCCCGTTGCGAAGAGTCTATATCAGGATTTTGTACGGTACCGGCACAAGGCGGAAGGATATGTGGGCGATCCGCTAAACGAGGATAATGGCTGGTTCTTGGAAGTGTATGAAGATTTCCTTAAGGCGTTTAAACTCGCAGCGGATGAAGGAATACTTGTATTCAGCTAGGAAAATAAGTTGACCAGGATTTTTTAATATCAAGTATTTTGGTTATATTTGTATCTTAACCAATTAAAAAGAAAAGATATGTATTCATTAGACTGCGCCTACTACCAAAAGGAATTCCCAACCCTTCCTGCTCTCTTAGCAGATGTCCTCGAGAGCGGCATGGACCCCAACTACTCCATCACCTTCAACGGCAAGCCAACCGGCGAAACCGCATGGGACCTCATTGGACCCGAAGAATAGAATCTATTATTAACCCTAAACGAGAAGCATGGAAAAATACCCTAAGTGGTTGAACAACCTGATTTACTTTTTGGCAGGAATAGGATTTTACGGAATCCTTATCCATTGCCTCTAGAAAAAAAGAAGAAAATAAAAGACCCCAGATTTTTTTGTTTGGGGTTTTTTTGTTATATTTACTTAACCAATAAAAAAGAAAGCAATGCAAACAAAAGACCTCAAACCAAACTTCTCCATCTTCGGAAACAAGGGCAACGTATGGAACAACACGGCCCACATCTACAAAAGCGGAACAGGAAACCTGTGCGGAACGCCAGCGCTTAGCAACAACTGGGCCAGGATATCCGGTCTCGAGACGGTAGGCTGTCCGCAATGTCTAAAGATCTATGCGGAATCCGAAAGCGTTAACCCGGAATTGTTAATAACTTCTGAAAAATAATTCATCAGAAATTTTTTTATATCAAAGATAATTATTATATTTACTTATGTTTAACCAATTAACCAAATCAACCATGAGCAAAACAGAAATGATCGCACTACGTGCAATGCAAACTTGGACCGTGTGTCTAGCGGGAATCGCGATTATCGGAATCGTTGTCGTAATCGTAAATGTCGTAATCGGTAATATCTCCTCAACGACCGCGTTCGAGTTCTAAACCTCAACCCACCACAGAGAACCGGGTTCGCCCGGTTTTTTAAGGTTCGATCTTTAACCGGATCGCAGAGGGTAGACTCCGACCTGCACGTCAGTCCGCCAGTGTTAATAACTTTGTTAATAACTTCTGAAAAATAAATCATAAAAAGTTTTTTTATTTGAAAGTAATTGGTTATATTTACTTAATCAATTAAACCAATCAACCATGAGAAACCACAGAAACATCCCCCGTCCAAACCTCAACCCGCTTGCTCTTCCAAAGCTCGCGTTAGCAGGCCGTGCAGTGCTTACGTTCCGTAACCTTGCGGAAGGAACCCACATGACAGTTAAGATCAAGCAGCTGCGCGATAAGCAGGATCGCAAGATCAAGTTGCCGATCTATTACATTGACATCTCCTTGCTTAACGACGGCCGTCAAAGCTCGCAGTTCGCAGGAACTCTATTCTCTGATACCATGCACGTAAAGCTCGGCCGCAACGTTAGACCGGATTCCCGCTTAGCTCGCGCCCTAGGCTGGGTCGTATCAGCGATCAAGAATCCAGAGATCTTACGCGGTCGTGTAGGTCTATTCCACGAAGGCAGATGCTGCGCTTGCGGATTACCGCTTACCCATCCGGAATCGATTCACACAGCGCTCGGTCCCGTATGCTTAGAGCGTATGCTTCACAGCAGTCAGGCTGGCAACTTCAACCTTGCCGAAGTATTCTCGCCGGTAGAGTCATAGGACTCACCGGCTATGTCGGACTCCCTAGTAGCTATGTTAATAACTTTATTGTTTTATCTCAATTAAAATGCTTATATTTAACCTATGAAATTCCAACCATCTCTACAGATTGCACAGAACCTATTCCTCGTTGGGAACAAGGTAATAAGCTACGAAACCCATGTCGCGACCCTACAGTTCTATCCAAAGGAGCTGAGCCGTAGACCAGTTCTCATGACAAAGGGCAAGTACAGCCGCACGACAAGCAAGCATATCCAGCGCGTGAGACAGATGCTTGATGCAAGTTTAGTTGATCAGACGGAACGTCAATCCTTCTATCAATTTGAGTTCGGAGCACAGTGCAAGATTCCCGGCTCAATCAGCCCAACCGGCTCGAGCCAGATCATGGAGCAGCTGAAGCTCGGTAATCCAATCGATGTTGCGGTTGCGATGGTTGCGTCAACCCTACCCAAGCCTGACCTAAAGAAGATCTTAGCGATGACAGACTCCTTGCCGGACCTGTATACCAGGATTCAGCGCTGCCTGTTTTTACGAGACAAGGGTCTGGCCTAGCCGGACTCCCTAGTAACAGTTGATTATAAATCTAACCCTAAACCCTAAAACTAATACCTATGACAAAAGAAAAATTAGATACTGAATTACGAGAGCTTGCACTGGGCGCAATCGATGCCGGAGACATAGACGATTCAATGGCGTTCGATATTGCGGATGGCTGGCTGATGGATAATCCTACCGCACCGGCCGCGATCAAGAAATACTATGGCGCAAGCGATGCACAAGGCTTTGTGGCCAATCGAATCTGTTAATAGACCTAGTCCTGGATTTCCGTGCCTCCCAGGCATGGGTCCTGGACCACGCAGTAGTACTGGGGGAATCGCGTGACCCTTAAAAAACAAACTTAATCTGTAAAACCTAATAACTATGAAGAAAATACTTAAGGCCTTAATCTATAAATTACAGGGAATTGATCCAACGATCGGAGAACCCATTGACTTAACCTATGGCGGCGGTGCGAGAGTACAGTCAACTGTAAAGCCAGACAATCAACTTGAATACAACGAATTCTGGTCAAGAATCTATGAAGTGAACAAGGCCATCGCGCTTGGAAAAGAGTAATATAAGATTAAATCAATAATCAACTACCATGAATAAGAAAGAAATTAGAGAAAAAACAAGAGCCGAGCTAGAGACCTTGGCGAATAGCCTAATCGCGGGCGGAATCAAGACATCTGATTCAGAACTTATCTTAATCGGTAATGGATTAATAACCCTATTGGCCGCAACACAGGACGAGCGCAGTACGCAAGAGCTTCAACGATTGCTTATGCAGTTCTGTATTAAACAGGTTAAGAGAGAATCAGGCATGTCTGAAGAAGATATACAATTAGAGAACCTGTTACGAGAAACAGGAATCTGCTTAAATTAAAATACTATTGGTTGATTGATAGAATTGGGGTCCGTGGTTGGACCCCTTTTCGCGTATAAAATAATTTGAAAATAATTCACAAAAAGTTTTTTACTGTCAAGTATTATAGTTATATTTACATTATGAATAACCAATCAGCCAAATGCCAACACATCAGAACTTACGTAGCAGTTCGCCACGTTTCAGGAATCAAACTTGTAAAATGCTGCGATTGCGGTCAAGTTGTTAACTAACAATTGTTAATAACTTTTTTGAAAATAAGTCATAAAAAGTTTTTACTTGTCAGAAATTTTGTTTATATTTACATTATAATAATCAATTAAACCAAACCAACTATGTCGAAAAGATTCGAAACATCAGAAAGTCTACCGCAATATTTCAAAGATATCGCGCCCGTAGCAGTTCCGCTCAGCAAGGCTGAAGAACTTCAATTAGCAGTCCGCATCCAGAAAGGAGATGAGCGAGCAATGCATCAATTAGTACAAGCGAATCTTAAGTTCGTTGTTACTCTTGCAAACAAGTTTATCGGTATGGGTCTTTCCATCGATGACTTAATCCAAGAAGGTAATGCGGGTCTTATCGAAGCTGCTCGTCGTTTTACCCCAGATAAAGACGTAAAGTTTATTACTTACGCTCAGTTCTGGATTCGTAAGAGATTAAACCTTGCTCTTTGCGAAGTCGGTCGTACTGTCCGAATTCCAGTAAATCAGGAATACGATCTTTACAAACGTAAGATGGCAGGCGAAAGCATTAACATGCGTAACATCCAATTGGATCGTCCAATCGGCGAGGATGGCGACGATACAGTAGGCGATCTCTTGTTAAGAGAAGATTTCCAAGACCCATTCGATAGTGAGGACCAAACCCGAATACTCCGTAGAGTACTTAACGTTCTTAAACCAACTGAACGTCAAATCGTCGAGTTGTTCTACGGTCTCGTTGGAGACGGTCTCTCTACCAAGGAAGTTGCGGATGCAGTAGGTAAAACCCCAGTCGAAGTTAACCGTGCCCTTAAGGTTGCTCGTGCTAAAATGAGAAAGGAGGTAGGCGTATGATAATGACAACTCAATTAGAAGCCCGCTTCTGGGCAGAGACCGCAGTCGAGATTCTATTCTCTGAAGGAGATCCTTTTAAGGGCAAAGTCAATAAGGACTCCCTAGTAACAGAGATAGAAGCAGCAACCCTGCTAAAGCTTGTAACTCAGGATATACCTGACCTGACGGAAGAAGAATTTCAAGAGTGTATTAAAAATTCAAAGACAACAGCATGATAGGTAATGTTATACAACGAGGTTCAAGCCTCCAAATCTTAAACGAGTCTGGTCAAGAAATTGGCTGGACTCAAATTGCGTCGGGCTCTACGATGGAAGGCTTCTCTTCCGAATTCATAGTGGTTCGAGAAGGTAGATTCATTATGACACTGGATTCAGGCGGCAGCAGACTTGGCAGTGTTATAGTACCTGAAGATTATAAGATCCGTGGAATTGCAGGTTCAAGCTTTCTTCTGCTAGCCGGCAGCAACCTTCTCGAGAGATACTCTTCTGCCTGCTCTCATTTAGGTTCAGAAAGATTTTAAAAAATAATTCATAAAAAGTTTTTTACTGTCAAGAATAAGTATTATATTTACTATTATAAACCAAATCAATCAACCATGAAAAAGAAACAATTTAATCCAGACTACAAACCATCAGTTGAAATCTTCAATGCGGAGAGAATCAGCCAAGTGGATTTTATCCAAGGCCGTAAAGGCGAATACCGCGCAATCGTTCGAGTACAGGCAGGCTTCATGACAGTCGTTGAAGACCATGGCATTAGAGCAAATTGGGGAAGACAGTCTTGGAACTCTGCAATGGATGTATTCAGAGGATTTAAAAAAGGCGCGTTGCAGACAATCGAGTTCAGAGCAGAAGGATCAGAAACCTTCATCACTGTATTCGCAAGGTCAGGTAACAAGATCAAGTTAATGGATTCGGACATGTTCCTGGCAATGGAAGTGGGCGACATCAATCAAGACTGGTCTAATACTAATCTATACAGTCAGAATAATTATAGGATGGCTGGAGCTAAGACATGGGCAGACAAGGCGTTCGTAAAGAACGCCGCCTAATTACCTAAATTATTAATCAATTAAAATATAAAAAAGATGGCAAAGAAATTTTCAGAAAAAGAAGTTAAAATGATGAGAAGAGATTCTCTAATTAATGGAGCATTGATTATCATTGCTCTCGCAGTAGTAGCAACGTGTATTCTATTCTTTTATCAACCCTAACCAAGATTTAACAATGAGAAATCCAGACCTATTAAGAGTTCCAATTGAAGAAGCGTTCGAACAAGTAGACGCTTACCTTGCAGAGTTAAATGCAGCAGATGCAATAGACATAATGCGAGAGAACTTAGCAGTAGACATCTTCATGTTAGAAGATGGTTCAGTCAGGTTGGACGATGAGTTTGTACCAGACGAATCAGTAGATACCCTAATCTCTAACTGCTTTGCCGGGCTGGAACCACGCGAGAAGCTAAGCATTTACTCGGACCTGATTCAGACAGACATGGACTTTGAACAGGACGATGAGGGCTGGCCGACCGGCTACCTAACCCAATTTATCTAGTAATCCAAATTATTATTAAGGGTCTCGGTGTTCCGAAGACCCTTTTTTAGTACTATATTATAGACAAGCTAAGATTCACGCTGAGTGACTCTAAATAAACAAGAATAAATAATAAAGATATGGCAAAGAAAACCAGAACATACAACGATATCCTGCTGGAACTTATCCGGCTGCGCGAATCAGATTACGATGGATTCATGGACAGACTCTATGAAGCACTGGCCGGCGAATTCAGAGATGTCGTGCACGATGGAACCCCAATGGAAGAAAAGAAACAGGCTATCTGGACCATGATCTTGCATTTTGAAAAGAAAGAGCAGTACGAGAAATGTGCTGACCTCAAGAAGTTAAGTGAAGAACTTGGGTAAGATAATATTATTAACCCCTTAATCCATTCAACCATGTGCGCAATAGCAATCCTAGTAAGTGTAGCATTCTGTATCTACTGTGTATTCGTACCAGAAAAAAGAGATTAACATGCCTAGTCCAACCCGGAAAAATAAAGAAGTCTGGTTGCTAACCTCTCGTGTAGGGGAAGAAGAAAAACCTGTCTGTGTCTGCGGAACATTTAAAGCCGTGTATGCAATTGCCTTGTTTCAGATGCAGATCGCCGAAGCAAGCAGGACAGAGCGTGCAGCGCGAGAGGAATGGAAGAAGCACGGTCTGGTCTGGCTATGGGACCGGTCCCGGTTTGAAAGCTATGAAGAGGCTATGTGGTCTCCGCTTGGCAGCCTAGCCTTGATCGAGAAAATACCTGTAAAAAATATTTAAAAAGATTTTCCAGTATCAGGTTTTTGTTGTATATTAGCTTTATCAACCAACTAAAAAAATAACCATGGCTAGAAAAACCGAAAAGCGTGCAGGCGGAACCTCGTTCCACGATACAGTATTAAAGTGTTCAGTGAATGACCTTATCGCAATCCTTGGAGAACCCACGATTGAAGATAATACTGGAGAAGATAAAGTAAATTTCGAATGGATTTGCGAAACGGAAGAAGGAGATGTATTTACCATCTACGACTGGAAAGAATACCGTCGCATCTCGAAAGAAGAAACTATTGAATGGCATATTGGAGGTATGAGCCGACGAGTAACTGATCGCGCTCTAGCTGAGATACTACATTTGGTATAATTGGTAAAATTGGTTTATTGACAAGATCGGGAGTCCATGTGGCTCCCTTTTTTGTTAATAACTTTTCTGAAAATAATTCATCAAAAGTTTTTTTATTTAAAAGTTTTGTTGTATATTAGCTTTATAAATCAATCTAACCAAATATGAAAAAATTATTCTTAGTTCGATTCGGCTCAGCTCCGAACCCAGCGGTTTCACAAGCGTTGAAACCCCACATTGTAGGACCCGCATTCGCCGCACCAATTCCGGGCGCAATCCTGTCGGTCTTTAATACTCAATCATCAGAGGAAGAGATCACCCAGGATGTGAAGGAAACAGGAGCCACATTCTTCTTAATGGAAGAAACTAAGGTGAACCTAAATCTTCCTGAGGCGTTGATGCAAGCGATCAATGCGGTACTCAAAACGGCAGCGCAAACTGCAACACCGGATTTAACGGTGGACGAAATCCTTGATAAAATTTCGAGATCGGGAGTTGAGTCCCTAACTCAAAGAGAAAAGGAAATATTGCAAAGGGGTTTATAACCCCTTTCTTTTTATTAAATAACAAAAAACCCATGACCACCATGAACGAGATAGTACGACTATACCTTTATGAAAACGGCAGGGAGGTTTGTGTAAAAGAACCGGAACAGATGTTTAACCTACTTGCGAACGCGACTGAAGAAATAGACCTTGATTACCATGACCACCGCGGCCATGCCAAAGCGGCAAGCAGTCGAGACCTCATCGGCAAGACAGTAAAGATCGGAGACCTAGAATTAGAGATTCCTGAACACTAGAAATTGTTAATAACTTTCCTGAAAATAAATGACCCTGGATTTTTTAGATTCAGGGTTTTTTATTATATTTACTATGTCAATCAATCTAGACGGGACGGTTCGGAACAAGGAAGCGGGAGGTATACTCCGACCTGCCTCAGACTCTGCGAGTTATTAACAATCCAATGTTAATAACTTTTTTGAAAATAAGTCATAAAAAGTTTTTTAGTGTCAAACTAATGTATTATATTTACATATCAATTAATTCTTAAACCATTAAACCTTTAACGTATGACAGAAAATCAAGTATCAATCGCAGACCAAATGTACGCATGGGCCCAAGGCCAATCAGCTCTTTATCCACATTGCCATGACTTCTATGATTGGTTCTGTAAGGACTCATCTCTACCCATGAGAGCAAAGAAACTACAGGGTCAAGTAATCAAGTTCGTCAATGCGCTTCGCGAATCAGGTCGTGCTATCGATTGTACAAAGACCTATGTGTTCTTCAAGAACAATTGCCCAATGAGCGGACCTCTATACGATTCCTTCTCAATCTGCGATCGCGAATCCGGTGAGGTACTCTTCTGGGTAACCGGTAAATCTGGCCACAACGGCAAGGCCGAAGCATTTTCACGAGCAACTGGTTTTGATAAGCCACTTGCTGAAGCTCAAACATTTACTCAACTTTTAAAATCAATCTAATCATGACATATAAAATCATAGCAGTATCGCGCTACGGTCGCGAGGTAGTTGACACCGCCAAAACTCTTAAAGAGGCCAGAGAGTTGGAGCGCGAATATCAAATGGCTTTCGGTTCAGAATTTACAATCATTATAAAATAGAAACTATGGTAACACAAGAAAAAATAGATGCAGCAATAGCCCAGTTCGGCGAGGACGCCGTGTACCAGGCAATGGAGGTGGTCGCGATGAGCGATGCTGACGGAGCCTACACCATGTTCGAAGACCTTGGAATGTTTGAATGCGCGGAAGCGGTTGAGTTCCTGTACTTTGATGAGTAGTACTCCCTAGTCCGGCCGGTTCTTCAGTCTAAATAAATAATAAAAAACTGAAGAACTGAAGCCAAAACTGCAGAACTGTAGTATAATATTATAAACCAATTAACCCCAAATAAAATATGCAGATCGGAAAAAAAGAACTTACGGTTCGAACCTTCTTCGAACAAAGCCATAACGGCGAGGTCCCAACGGACAAGACAGTACAGCAGCTCTACACAGAGTTCATGACCACAGGTGCAGATGCCAATGTGAGTTACGGTCTCTTCAATGGAGTAATAAAGAAGCTCAGAGCCGGTATCACGACGGACTCCCTAGTAACCCCTACCATCGAGGTACCCCAAGACATGGTGGCCGAGATTATCGAGATCGGTGAGATGGATTTCCCAGAGTTTAAAGCCTACAAGACGGGCGGTATTATTGACAAGCTTTTCTCGGACCATACGGAAGACGGTGGTATCTTTTCGGGAACTGCTAATATTGTAATCGGCGAGTCGGGCGTAGGTAAATCAACCGTGACATTGGATCTTATCTCTAAGATCAAGCGAGTACAGCCCGAGGCCAAGATCCTCTACATCTCAAGTGAGATGACTCGTAACGATCTCTACTTCTACTTCCAAAAAACCCCAATCATTGCGAACGTTCCGACCTTATTGGTTATGGACTACGTGATGGGTCGTTTCGACAAGGTGTTGGAAGACACAATCAAAGGGGATCACGACGTAATCTTGATTGACTCTCATCAGGATATTATTGTAAAGCTTGCGGATATCCTAGGCTGGAAATCTACGAGAGCCCAGACATGGCTGACCAACCTCATCATCGAAGCTGCTGACAAACACGGCAAAACAATCTTTGCAATTCAGCACATGACGAAAGGCGGACAGTATGTAGGATCTACCTATCTTAAACATGCGACCACATCCATGATGGAGATCAAGTTCGACGAGTCAGGCAGACGTTTCGTAGAGTTCTCAAAGAACAGACGTGGAGGAAGCCTAGTCGGTAAGCGTCTATACTACTCCCTAGTAAACGGTGAAGTCAAGTGGGACGAGACCTCATGGAGACAGGAGACCGAGGTTGCTAAACTTGCGGATGAGGAGTCAGCTCGTCGTCAGGAGTTGGAACACAAGTTCAACGATCTCTTCTTATCAGTTAAGACCCCAACTGAAGAGGAAACTATTGCTCCGCAAACGGACGAAGCTACAGACAATTTAGTATAATAATATAAACCAAAAAACCATATACCACATGATTAATCAAAGTCAATTTAGCGAAAGCAAAGCAAATCTCGCAGGACAGGATCCGCTAACAAAGCGAGTTAAGTTATCTGATATTCAGATCGACGATAGTTCAATCAAGAACGGATGCATCTTTATCGATGGCGCACGTATCCCAGTCTCTAACAGGTTCTTCAACCGCTTGGGACAGGCAGTCAATATCCAATCCACGTTGCTTAGCCGCATGGACAAGAACGAGGACAGAGCTGTCGCGACCAAACTATTACAGGCAGTTAAAGCCTATTCAGAAACGCGTGACGGTTCAAAAGAGTTCTTACTTATCGGCGATGCGGACAAACGCGAAGTTGGCGATATCGTAAAGGCAGATCGTTACCATCGTCTAAGCAATGAGACCCTATTCAACACGGCGGAGACGATCCTTAACGAGATCCCCGACATGCATGTAGAGTCAATCGACCATGGCGGCAAGAACGGCTTAAGTATCAACCTCATCCACGGCAGTCAAGTAGGCTTTGAGAAGATCGGTAAGGACGAGGTGTTCCGCTTCGGGATCTCCCTAGTAAACTCCAATATCAACTCAAGAGTAGACGACTTCTTCTTACGCCTAAGCTGCGCAAACGGTGCAGTAGCCAGAAACTTGAATACAGCATTCGAGTTTGGTAAAGGCCAAGACGCTTTCCGCGAACTCTTAACGAGCATGAACGGTTGGGCAAAGGTAGGATTTGTACCAAGAACTTTCCAAGACAGATTGGAAACAGCGATGACAACACGTGCAAGCTACGGAGAATTAGAGCGAGCGATGTACTCAGTAACTGGCCAGATCAAGGAAGAAAATCCTGACATGAAGGCTCACCTAATCAAGGCAGCAGAACAACAGTTCTTTCCAGAATACGATGCGGCAACAAAACGTATCTTCCGTAAGGGCCACAACCCATTGACCCTAACAGACGCACAGAAGAAGTTTATCAAGACTGATGCTACTGTATGGGATGTAGTTAACGAGTTGACATGGATTGGAAGTCACCAGTCGATCTTCAACTTCGAGAACTCAAAACGTTTCAAGGTCGACGGTGGAAATCTATTCGCTAAGACTTGGGATCTACAACACGCAGACCTAGCTGCTATCTAGGAAAGGTTAATTGGTTAATGAAGAGAGGGACTCCCTAGTGGAGTCCCTTTTTTGGGTTTAGCCCTGTCCAACGTTGGGCTTCTTGTAGTTCTTGGATCTCTTGTTGCGAGAGGAACCGGACTTGGCGTGTACGCCGGGTTTCTTTACTTTGGGTTTAGCAAGGTGGAGTCTTGCAATAATCTGTTTAGCCATAACGTATCTTATTTTTTTATTATTTAATTGCCGAATGATGGGCAAAATGGTATATTAGAATAAGGCGCCCAAAGCCCCGGGGCCGTGCCGACCTGGCATGGGCTCTGGAGCTCGCCCCGTGCTGGGGGAAACCCCGAGACAGGTACAAAGGTCACATTTCTGGGGTTCGCTGAGAACTCCATGAATAAATAACTATATGAAATACATTAAAGAATCCCGTGAATGGCAGGAAGACTCCGAATTAGAGGAGTTCGTACACTTCTGTCGTCAGCAGTTAGGCTGGACCAGCACCCCAACGATCCACATTTCTGATGACCATAGGGAGGCTATGTTAAATAAGTCAATGGGATACTTTAATCCACAGTCCAATGAGATCTGGGTTCTTCGCGGAACCAGAGTCCGTGCAGACTGGTACAGAACCTTGGCCCATGAATTGGTACACCATCATCAGCGCGACAGCGGCAAGGTCTTGGACGGTGCCGACGGATCTGACATAGAGAACGAGGCAAACTCCCAGGCTGGCGTCTTGCTCAGAGAATGGGGCCGCCGTAATCCAACAATATTTAGTTAAGCTTCTCCTAGCAGGCGTTTCGCCTCGAATAGGATTCCCGCAAGATCTTCTTTTACCTCTTCGCGGAATTCGGCACGTGACCAGCCCTTGTTTATAACATGCAGCTCTACACCGTGCCAGGTCAGGAATCTCTCCAAGACCTCGCCCATGCCCCAACGAGCCAGACGATCCGGGCACTCGATCACGATCATTGATACCTTCTTTCGGAACACTAAATCCAGCAATTGGTCAATCCCGCTGCGACCATTCAGGGTGTGCCCCTTTCCAATCTCTTGGATTATACGATCGACCCGGACCCCAGCCTTGGTACAGTACTCGGTACAGCGGTCTACCTGGTCTCGCAGTCTGGCCTGGCTGGATACGCCGGCTTTACCCTGATCCGGAATCCCCGCAGCCCGGCAGTACAGCACAACCTCTCGTTCTTGGGGTAGTCTACTCCCTAGTAAGGCTAGTAGATCCAGCTGGTCAAAGTAGGTTCGGCCGTTTACCTCGTTCTTAAAGGGCTTGACCAGACCCTGTTTCACATAGCGCTCTAGAGTCTTAAGGCTTATACCTAGGTACCGAGCTGCATCTTTCTTATAGACCAGATTGCCAGTAGGTCCGTGGCCGGGCGCAAGGTAATCTCTGTTATCCTCGGCTCCGTCTTGTGTATCGCGTGTTTCCATATAGACTTATTTATACCCGGTCTGCCGAGACTCCGCGGATCCCCATGTCCCGTCCAGTCCCTATAGTCTCGGCATCCCCGGCCCCGCGAGACCCTGGAGTCCAGAGTTTCCGGCGAGGCCGAGGGGGTCACCGTACTCCCTAGTGTTTAAGCAGGCCGAGCAGGTACCCCAAGGGCGGCTGGCTGCCCGGCACTCCCTAGTCCCATCGGGGTCAGGCGAGTCTGGGGTCTGGCTCAGGGTTCGGGGTTACTCCCTAGTCCCGTGTCTGGGTCTATAGGGTCTGGAGGCTGGTCAGGTTGCCAGGTACTCCCTAGTCCCGGTTACCGGGTATAGAGTATATTAGGCTTATGAAAAGAACTTGTAAGATAGAATGGAGTTGGGTCTGGCCTATAGGTCTGGCTGTAGTGTTGTCTTGTATCTTTATCTTTTTTCTAGTATAAGTAGACTGGGTATCTTTACCTAATTGTTGTAGGGCGCGCACCGGAGTCTTGAGGCTCGAAAAGGCCTGGAACCGGGTCTACCTATCGAATAAATAAAAGCATGAAGCACCTTAAACTATTTGAGAACTACGCGCGTGAGCACGATATTGCAACGCTCCGAGATGTCGTCAATCCGGATAACTTTTCGGAAGAGCTGATGGCCGTCCAGCTGGACAACGATGTCAACTACTATCTGGACACGGTTGACTCCGCTCTGTGGGCGTGCAAGGTGCTGGGCCTTGAGCTTGGCCCGGCTGCGGCTCGACTGCAGGCGCTTGGCTTGGCGGATCAGGCCGCCGTACTGCAGGTTCTACCTCTGGAACAGGTGGTCGAGGTCTTCAATACAACTGCAACGACCTGGCACGACATGCCCAGATTCAAGGCGCTCGTGCGCTCGTTACCCGGTCTCTTTGCGCTCGATGACCAGCAAGATCTTGTGCAGGCCGAGTCCGCTGAGATCATTGCGCAAGAGAACTTTGGCTCGATTGACCTTGAGGTTTGGCTTGACCAACGCAGCGGAGCCCGTGCAGTCTGGTGGAGAGGCGAAGACCACGATGCAGCCTATATGCTGGACTCAGATTTAGATAAATAATCAGATAAAAACAAATATTAACAGATGAAGACACAAGTTAAACGCTTTACCGAATTCCTAGCCGAGGGCAGCAACCCAGCCCATGACCTACTGCGTAGAGCCCACAGCCATAGTAGTGGCGCGGACGATGGCTCGTACCAGGACCTGCTAGATATAGTGGACGATTACGAGGCCATGAAACCCGCTGATCGCGATCGTTTTGACAGGGTCTCGGCTCGTACTAGAGACTGGCGCGAGGCTGATGTTAACGGAGGTCGTAATGCTCAGACCGCAGCAAAGTACCGCAACCGTCCAGATAATTTGGAGATGGTGCTAGCAGACGAGTACTTCAACCGTGGCAGCGAAGAGGTTGCAGAGCTTGTTGACAGATTCATGCAAGATCAGAGCATGACGATCGACGACTTGGCACAGGAGATTTCAAACCGAGTTACTTGGCGCAACGTGACGCCAGCTGCGGCAGCACAGACCTTGAAGCGATACGCTCGCTAATCACAGACAACTATTAACAATGAAACACATTAACCTATTTGAGAGCTGGCTAAACGAGGCCGCGACTGCTGACCAGCTGGCAGCACAGATTCAGACCGCAGTCTCAGGACTCGGCACGGACGAGGAGAGTCTGGTCTCGGCAATCCGCCAGATTCCGGATGCTGCCTCTTTTGTCAAGGTCAATCAGGCCCTAAAGGCAGGGCATGACGATCAGCAGAGAGCATGGGCCTATCCAAGTGTGGGCGACGCGGTCAACGGCGAGCTTGGAATCCTGGACTCTGGCTTCCGTAATCAGATCATGACCCACGTCAAGACCATTGGGGCCGAACGGTACCTGAATTCGTTTACTGCACCGCCGCCAACGACCGACCCAATCATTGCCTCAATCAAGGACCGAGTTATCCGTCATGAGGGTTCCAAGCCCGTTAAGTATCTAGACTCCAGGCAGATTCCAACAGTTGGTGTAGGTTTCAATCTTAACCGTGAAGACGCTGTTGCCCAACTAAAAAAGGTTGGAGCCAATCCCGAAAAGATCAAGGCCGGAACCTCATCATTAACTCAGGCCCAAATAGACTCGCTGCTACTGACCGATCTTGGTCAGGCCAAGGCTGATGCACAGGAGCTTGTGCCAACTCTACCTTCTCTACCGCCTGCCGTGCAGGGAGTTATAACCGAAATGGTTTTCAATCTTGGTAAAAAGGGTCTCTCGGCCTTCACGAACTTTCTAGCCCAAATCAAACAACAAAATTTCAGTGCTGCCTCATCGGAGATGCTAAACTCGGACTGGGCGAAACAGGTCGGCGCTAGAGCCAAGACCCTAGCTGATATCGTTAAGACTGCCTAGTCTGCAATAACCTTTTCCCCAATATTTGGTATAATAGACTTACCATGAAAACTGTCAGACTAACCCGAGAACAGAAGCAAGACCAGTCAGTCGTCGATATCCTTAACAAGATGTTTGAGATTGCAGGCCACCCCGTAACCTATGAAGACATCAAGGATCGCAAGGACGCGTGGTATCGGGACTGGACCATGACGGTTGAACAGGCAGAGGAATGGAAGGCATGGGGCGTTGCCTACCTACGTAAGCACCTGAAAATGCGCAAGGCCATGGCCGAACGGCAGATGCTGTGGACCAATGTGCAGTGGGGTCTTAGGTACACGGACTGGCCGGGATCGGCAGAGTCTGCTGATAAAGAACAGATCATAAAGGCAATTACTCAACGGCTCAAGGAGGAACAGAAGAAACACGAACGCAACATTCCTGACTGGCACGAGATTGCGGCCCGAAAGATCTATGCAACCTTTGACATAACTACTAAACCTAAGTCAGATGAGAAGTAAAGTAGTAGAGAGACTGCTTAAGGAAATGGAGAACGATCCGTGGCCGGTCAAGCTCAAACGTTGGTGGAGAGTCAAGCGGTGGGTATGGACGTGTCGAACCCGATTTATCTGGGACCTGAGCTATCAACACAACATTTTTAATAAACGTAAACAAACAAGACTAGAATGACCGCAATATATTTTCAGCCACCCGGCATAAGTCCACTATATTGTGAAGTGGGAATGATTATGGAAAATGATAAGGACTACATTTATTATTTAGATGAGCCGAGTAAGATCTTATTAAGTGAAGTTAAAATCATAGACAAGAGCAAAGTAGTCATTCAGAAAGACGGATTAATTAAACTTAAATCAAAATAAGATGAAACAAAAAATCAAAGAGGCCTTGTTACTGGCCGCAATACAGATCGTTAGTTACTCGCTCTTGTGTATTAATTACCGAGCAGTTGCAACAACTCAATACCATTCAGCTGCACTAACTGATTTCATGTTGGCCACGCTGTCTTTCTTTATTATCCGCAAGATCGCCCGCAGCGAGGAGGCTCTACACCAATGGATCGGTTACGTTACCGGCTCCGTGATTGGTTCCTATCTTGGTATTTGGGTCTCAGTACAACTTAATTCGTAATCCAAGCACAATGAAAAATACTCTAATCTTTTCTCTACTCGCACTGAGCCTCTTGAGTTCGTGCTACCATGATCCGCAATCCACAACAACGGTCGGCAACGATATCAAGATCGAGTTCCTGTTTGAATACGATGGCATTCGCATGTACAGGTTCAATGACGGCAATTCCCATTACTTCACGAGTCAAGGCACAACGATCACGAGCCAACCAAACGGCAAGTCAACCTATGAGGAGACCATCGCGCCGCCCATCGATACGACTGAGAAACACTTTGACTGTACAATAGCCGAAGTGATTGGTACCAGAGAGATGCCACCGTATGCCTACGTAACTGAATGCGGCATCATGTTCTATTCAGATAACAGGTACAGAGTCGGTCAAGTAATTAGGGGTTTCACGAGCACAAAACACAAGTAGACCATGACAGCATTCAATATCTTAGCTGTCTATTCAGTCGGCTACCTAATAACCCTATTTCTACTACACAGGTTCAAGAGCCCGCTAGGTATTGATGTCTATGACGGGCAGCAAGACGACGATGATTGGCGATCAAATTCAGAAGCCTATGCAGGCTGGAGTTTCGCATGGCCCCTACTCTGGATTATTCTAGCGGTCAATGGAATCTGGTTTGCCGTGTGCCTATTATCTGCGTGGCTCGACGATAAATAACCCTATAAAAAAACTTTAAATACAATGGAAGAATTCATGGGAATGATCAAGCTTTTTGCTGGATCTTACGAACCAATCGGTTGGATGTATTGCGACGGCCGAACCCTATCAATTAAAAATTACACCCCGCTTTACGCGATAATCGGAACCCTATACGGAGGAGACGGTGTCTCTACTTTCTGTCTGCCTGATCTTAGAGGTCGTGTTCCAGTTGGAGCAGGTTCAGGTCGCGGTTTAACTCCAGTTAATATCGGCGAGACTGGCGGTACTGAAGCAAACGTTATCACAGGCCATCATGTTAACCTTAATGTTGAGATGAAGAAGCTTGATACCAAAGAAACTGGTAGAGACGGCGTTCCTAGCGTTGTGACTAACGTTGGAGTGTCTGAGCAATGGACACCAGTTAATAACCGCCAACCTTATGCAGGAATTAACTACATTATCTGTGTAGAAGGAGTATGGCCAAGCCGCCAATAAAATTATCTACGCTAAGTGAAGCACATTAAACTATTTGAAAACTGGCAGTTACCGATTACCGAAAAGAAGTCAGAGAATCCTGCAATCTACAAAGCACCGGAAGGCAGCTCACGAGACAAGAAGCTGGACAAGGCCAAGGATCTACTTAAGAAGGGAGATGCTCAGGCGGCGTACCGTCTTAGAGATGAGATGGAAAAACAGGAGCGTAGTAAATCGGGTTGGAAGAACACTCCACGCAAGGACAGTCAAGTTAATGAGGCCAAGCTAAGCAAAGAGACTCTTGCTAAGATCAGAAAGGTTGCAACCAAGAAAGGTTACTCGTTTGCAGATCTTAAACGGGAATATGCCAAGGGACTGGGCGCGTTCTATTCTTCAGGTTCAAGACCTGGTATGACGGCTCACCAATGGGCAATGGCCAGAGTAAATGCGGCAAGTCCAAGCAAGTCTTGGGCCAATGTGAAGAAGACAAAATAACGCCAATCATGAATGGCTAATTCAATTAAATACAGTACTAGTGCACAGACTCAAGCTTTAAGAAAATCTAATTATTGGATTGGAGTTGGCGATGTTGCAAAGGGCCCAACGGTTACAACTGATTACTGGTCGGCAATTGCCCCACCTACAAACGGTTACACAGTCTATCAAAACAAGGCGAGCAGCGGTCCAAGTATTAATGTTGCGGCCAACGATGCCGGTCTCTATCGTATAACCAATAAGATTGCAGGCACAAACTACTCAACTGTAACCGACTGCCTTAACTGGTTTAACACTCAATCCGATAAGATGGCTCTCGACAGAGATTATGAGGCGATTGTTACCACCGACCTAATCTTAAATTTTGATGCATCGTTTGCCCCGTCTTATCCACGAAACGGTAGCACATGGTACGACGTTAGCCCAGCCGCAAAGACTGCAGGCATGATTAACGGTCCAACATTCACACAATCGGTTTCTGCAAGTTTTCTTAACTTTGACGGAGTTGACGATTATGCAGACGTCAACGTAAGCCACATCACTGCTTCTACAATAACAGTAACCGGCTTTATAAGATGGGCCTCTTTCACGAGCGGCATGTTCTTTGGCTTTACGACTTACGATGTTTGGACGCAAGGCAATTCATTGGGCTTTAATACTGGTAATGGAGACGTTTACGGTATCTCAGCTGGACAGGTCTCAGCTCTAGGTTTAAGCGGTAGCTATGCTCACTATGCATTCGTAATGACTGCTAATGCCAATATTCCAAGTAGTAACAAAATCTATATTAACGCCAATCAACAAAACCTAAGTCAACAGTACAGTTCAACTGGTTCAGCTCCAGGATTTGGCAGCACAATGAGGATCAGCGGTTGGATGAACTCGACTAACTACACGAATCGCCTAGACATTGGAACATTTCAGGTCTATAATCGAGAACTGACAGCAAACGAGATCAAGCAGAATTTTGATGCGCAAAAGGCGAGATACGGACTATAAAATAATTAAGCATGAATGCCTAACTTAATAAAATATTCAACTGGTTCTACGCCAACCACCTGCATTCGAAAGGGAAACATGCTAATTGGAGTAGGATCAGCGGATTTTGGAACATCATTCTATTCTGGCATAACTCCACCAAACGGAGGTTACACAATCTATCAGAATAAAATAAGTGGTGGTCCAAGTATTTACTGTCCAACGTCAGACTCTCAATTGATCTCCATGACAAATAGAGATGTTGCTGGCTCAGTTGCCTCTCCTGCCGGTTATGCAACGGCCGCTGCCTGTTTGGCATACTATGCCGGTCTAAACGATAAGATCTGCGTCAATAGAGATTACGAAGCGATCGTAACAAACGGTCTAGTATTAAATGTTGATGCAGGGTTTACAGCATCTTATCCCAACTCAGGTAACTCGTGGTACGATGTAAGCAACACAGCAGCTACCGGAACCCTAACAAACGGTCCAACCTACCGTACTGAAAAAGGAGGATCACTTGTATTTGATGGTTCAAACGATTACGTGACCTTTGGTAATCAGAATTTGGGGCTAGACGGCTCAAGTAAAACATTTTGTGCATGGGTTAAACTTGGTGCAACTCTTGCTAGTCCAACCGCAATCATTGACAAGGAATTTGATAATCCAGGCGGAAGCTACGGAGGTTGGGCCTTTTGGGTTGGATCTGATCGTAAACTTTGGTGGTGGAATACGTCGAACCAAGATATTAGAGATACTGGCTCAGCTACGATTGGTACCAATGTATGGACTCATATTGCAGTAACCTATAACTATTCAACAAAGACTGCTGCGTTCTACATAAACGGATCGCTTAACTCAAGCTCATCAAATGCAGGTATTAGCGAAAACTCTTCGAGTACTCAGGCTCTAGCAATTGGTGCTGGTCGAATTGGAAGTGCAAGTCCGTTGGGTTATCTTAATGGGAATATTGGTAATGTGCTAGCATACAATCGAGTTCTAACTGCTGCCGAAATACTTCAAAATTATAATGCACAATCTGCTAGATAACAACAAAACCTTTTTAATATGGAAAACCGAAATTACTTAATCTTTAACGTGAGCGAGCTCCAGCTAATTAATTTCGCTGAAGTACTCGAATCCTCGGCTGAGACTTTACGCAAATCCGCAAATGGAACCAATACTTTCGTTAAGTGGGAAGGCGACACGCCGGCGTGTATTGCAGACTTGACTACGGCACAAGGCCCTTACACCCATGCTGAGATGCTAGGCATCCTAAGCGGATCAGACTGGACAGTTCAACAAGTATAAGGTTAGATAAATAACTCTATACGATTTTAAATAATACAGATAATGGCGGCAGCTAAAGTAATACAAATTATTAACTACGTAAACGGTCAACCTACCGTTTACTTTATTCCAGACCCAGCGAATAACATACTCTTGTACGATTATGTTAGCGGATCAGATGAAATTGAATTATGGATTAGAGACTGGCCAAAGAGCCCGCTCATAATTCAGTTTCCATCAAGTGCAGACAAGAAAATCTTTAGAGATCTGCTAACCATGGGAATTACTGGAATCTATTACGAATACGATTTTGGATCAGGCGGACTAATTACGCCAGCCGAAGGAACCGACGGAGTATTCATATTGAGCTCTAACATCCAGACCTCAGCAACAACGACATCAACAACGACTGAGGCTCCTGCGACCACAACTACTTCAACGACCTCGTCCGGTACAACCACTACTACGACAGATAGCGGCTTAACGACGACAACCACTCTATTTCCAGCGACTCTGCACTGGTCTTACTCTAAATCTAGCTCAGTTGCAGCAAGCTTTAGGGTTTATAAAAACAGTTCAATCGTTGCAAATACTGGAGTATCAGCAAGCGGCACAATTACGGTCTCAGCTGGCGATACAGTTTACGCTCTAATAACCGGAACAACCACGATTCTTAAGACGATTGATCTTAGTGGCGGCGCTACCGGCACTGATCCATTAGATACTGTTGCTGGAACTGGAGCTATAACTCTACCGACATTCACAGTCGCTAACGGAAATCAATATCATATCGACGGAATCGCTGAGCCTGCAAACTAATTAAAATGACTATGAAGTACCTTAAACTATACGAAGACTCTGAATCAGTTTCAACGGCGACCGCAATAACCTATTCAAATCCGCTTGATGCAACCATGAAGAAGGACACATCGGGCGGTAAGCAGAACGTTGTTGCGATCACTGCAAACAATACTACTCGAAAATACAGAGTAGTTGGGTCAGCGCTAGTTCAGACATACGATCTAAATTTTAGAGATCTTGTGAAGAAGCCAAATGGCGATCTAATCTTCAACCGATATGTTGAAGGCGGTGTTGATCCACAAAAAATCACGTTCTCGCAAGTTAGCGATATTTTACAAAAAGCAGCAAAAGGAGTTGCGGACATTAATCCAGTAACAGGCATTCATTTCTATAAAATATAATCTGGTTAACTTGAAGTACCTTAAACTATACGAAGATCTACATCAGCCGTCTACTGCAAAGAAGAAGTTTAGACTGGTACAGTTAGGTCTCTCTGACTCAGGTTTAAAAGTGCTGAGCGTTACTGTACACTGGGAATCATTAGATGATTTCGCAGACACCAAGCACAAAGATCATTACGTAGCACAGGGTCCACTATTTACTCTGTACGATTACGATAACTGGCCAGTTAGCGACAACCATGATGGTTGGCAGGAGAGTATTGACGATATTTGGTCAGATTGGAAAGAGTGGTTTGGTCAAGAAGGAGACTCTGACGAAATATTTGATCACCTAATTCGCGAGGCCCGTGCTGGCAGATGGGATCTATTACACTTACGAGAAGAGGGTCAGTTCTACGATCCATATACTCGTGAACTGGTCGGTACAGGCTCAATGCAGAAGCCCAAGCTTAACGAGTCAGTTGAGCACGCTACGCAGGCAACTTCAATAGAAGACGCAATTGAAAAATTCAATAGGTGGAAAAGACTTGACAGATTGGGTCTAACTGGCCGAATTAACCTGGTTCAGATTGAAACTCAGAGCGAGCCCACTGATCCTGATCTGGGATTCCCGGCTCATACCAATACTGCTAAATTTAAAGAGTTTAAAAAATTCGTTAAGAGGTTTGGAGTAATACAATCCAATTCCTATGCTGGCAGGTCAATACAATCCAAGCCCTATGCCGGCAAGTCAACTGACGATCAAACAGTTAGCTCCCGGCTATGGCACATGCCTGAGTGGTCAGCTCAAGTATTCAGTAATTTACCTGAGCTTGCAATGTCAGGCATTTCACCAATCAAAGCATATCCGTATCAAGCAGATTCAATTTGGTATCCATGGCTTAGAGAGGTAATTGATGAAGAGCCGATAAACGAATCTACTTCAATTAACCAAAAGCTTAGACTATTTAGACTAGGGCTAATGGACCCAACTGGGTTTGAGATTAATGCATTGTCTGTTGTAGTAGATGGCCCTATCTCCCAACTACGTAAGGGCCGTTTAAAATACTTGACAGTGCTCAAGGGAATGTACACCGAAATCAAGGAGAGAGCCAAAGAACTTGGTGTCTATTTAACCGTGTTTATGCCGTACAGCCTACGATATACGGATCCAGTAAATCACGTTAAATTCAGCTGCCGTGGGCCAGTTGAGAGCCTTGATATTCTTGAGCCTGAAATTAACGCAAAACTTTCTGAGCTCAACCAGAACGACGAGATCGACATAAAAGTAGAGCTGATCTACAAAAATAGAGAACAGCAACCAACTACCGTATTCAGCAATTGGGCCGAATGGGCCGAGACCAATCTATCTGACCTTTAGTATATTAAGTCTATAAACAAGATTTAATATGAAAAGTATAAGACATTGGTCCAAGCAAGATTGGATCGCAGCAGTCGCTGCATTAATATGGTTTAGTGGCATAACTATGATCGCTGTAATTTATGGATAAGCAGTTTGATCCAAACGATTGGCAAGGAAAGCGTAAAGACCAGGTCGATTACGCACATGCCGCAACATTCATTATGATAGCATTCGGAATTGGTTTCGGTGTTGTCTACCTAATCTCTAAGTTATTTTAACATGAATCTATTTTTGGGGTTTCTTTATGGATTGATCGCTCAGTCGCTAACATTCATTCAACTACAGGGCCCGCTAAAATGGGAATCATTTAAAGAGAATCGCAATTGGCTTATCCTAATGGGTATTCCGATTTCGTGGCTCTTCATGAATTCGGTTAAGCATTTCGTTATTGCATTCGATGGTACAATTTGGCCCAGTCGATTAATTGGGTTCACAATTGGTATCTTTGTCTTCACTGTGATGGCTCAATTTCTATTCGCTGAAGGTCTAAACACCAAGACTTGGGTTTGCCTACTGCTCGGTCTAGCGATTCTAGTTATTCAATTGGTGTGGAAATAGTGACACTCCAGCCAGATAAATAACTAGAAAACCAGATTAAAAATGGCAGACATCGCACAACAATTTGCTGGATTACCAATTGAAGACCTTATTGTGTCTCCTATTATTGGTATGGCAAAAGGACAAGCAAAATTAAACGATGTAACTTGGAAATATATTTCTGAAGTTGCATTCGTAACAGACAAAGACGGCAAAACTCAAGCTCGCTCTTTAGATGTTGAAATGAACAGAGTTGTTACTGACGGTACTACTGGCGAACAAAAAGTTCAAACCCTATACTCAAAGGTTCCTATGTTACCTTTAGTTCCACTTCCTTCATTGGCTATTACATCAGCTGATATTGAATTCACAATGGAAGTAAAAACTTCTGAAGTAGACAAATCAAGTACTGATACTGAATCTTCAATTCAAGCTTCTGCTTCTGGCGGATTCTGGGGAATGAAGTACTCGGTGAGCATGGCTGGTAAAGTTGCGACTCATAAAGAGAACACTCGTAGCACAGATAACTCTGCAAAGTACAATGTAAAAGTACACGCTGAGCAATTGCCTGCAACTGAAGGTATGTTAAAGCTTTCTGACTATTTGACTCAAATGTTAGAGCCTTCTTTGATTCCTCTTACTGCTGATCCAAACAAGTAATCAGTACTCGGACAATAGACCTTAAAGAGACCAGTTAACTGGTCTCTTTTTTTGTTAAACCGATTCAGCTTAAGTAGTATAATTATTAATACAAATCACATAATTATGGCTAAAATCAATCTAGAAGAATTATTGGGCGGTCTACAAGAAGCAGCACTGATAGTTCTAGGTATTCAGGAAAGACAGCACATCAATACTATTGCAAAGTACTTTACCCCAGATGGCGAACCTCTTACTAAAACATTCCTGCTTGGCGACAAGACCTTGGAAATTCCGCTCTATATTTTAGCAGACCATTCTTCAATGGGGCTAGAAGAATTAGATATTAATTTCGATATCCGATTGCTCGCATCCGATGATAGAACTCCGTCTAGTCTTAAGGAAAATGTTTTGCCGATCTTTAAGAAGATTGAAGATCAGACAATTCGTGGAGTTCAAGAAGCCTTAGTTAAGTTAGGCGATCCATATAAGACTATGCTTGGAAAAACTGGCGCCAAAAAGAATGGAGTCGATGGAGTTATTGGGCCCAAGGCTAGAGAGGCTCTAATGTTATATCAATTGAAGCACAAGATTCCACAGACTGGCGAAGCTGACGATGCAACGTGTAAACTACTAGGAGTTGCAACTGCATCTGACTACACTCATACTGTAACAAATATTTCGGTTGACAGTAATTCGCCAAACTCGGATAACAAAGCTGGCATGGCAACCGTTAAAGTTAAATTCAAAAAGGACGAAAAACCTGAAGCAGTTTCCAGACTAGTTGAGATGCTAATTCAAAAATTAGATGACGTGAGTCATACTGACAAAACAATATAGCATGCCATTACCTTGTCCAGCATGTAGAACCCCATTAGGCATAGACCTGCAATTCATAATGAAACACCCGGTTTCAGTTTGCCCAAGCTGTCAAACCATATTAGACTTCACAGTGAACGATGAGATCAAGGGCAAGTTTAACGAGGCAATGCGAGAGATTGAAGATATCAAGAAGAAGTACAAAAGCATTGCAAAATTTGGATAACCAAATTCAAGCAGAAGAGAGTATAATATAATAAAAATAGATCATGACAAATAACTTTCAACAAATACAGGAGTTTTTAAGGTTCAATGAACCTGGCAACTTCTATTTTATTCAGATATATCAGCGTCGTAAAGACAATCCTGATATGGAAGTGGATATGAAAGTCATTCGTGATTATTATCTGTACTCTCAAAACGATTTGGCTCGACTTGAAGAATGTATCATCAAGGATTGCGAAGCCTATAATGCTAGAGCCTACATTCGTCTGAACGTTAGGCATACTGATAAGATCGCGTTAATGATGATGAAGCGATTAACTGACTTGCTGATTAGCGGCGATACTAAAGCTGCTCGTAATATCTACCCATCAGTTTGCGGAGAATTTCATTCTGATCCAGAAAAGAAATGGTTAATCGATTTAGATGGAACTACTGACAATGACGAACAGTTCATTAAGTCAATTATCCTAGACTTATGGGAACAAAACGATATGGGTGGAATGATATATGCGGAGATCCCAACACCAAACGGTAAGCATCTTATAACGTCTCCATTCAACTTACAGAAATTCAAATCAGAATGCGCGTACGTTGATGTTCATAAGGACAATCCAACAATTCTTTACGCACCATAATAAATTACATGCTTATATACTTTATAATAGGGCTCCTATGGGGAGCCCTTTTTGAATGGCTTGATAACCAAGCCCCAGTTAAATCTCTTGCAGATACCGATGTATTGGCTCGAGTAATCTTGGTTGTGCTATGGCCAATTATGCTAACCGTCTTTATTATTTCATACCTACTAAATAACCGACCACCAAATGGAACAGCATAATAACTTAAACGAAATACGAGTAAAACCAGAATTCAGAGTCAATCAACTAAGTCTGACACCAGGCGGATCGGAGGTAACGGTGATCACCGCGAATGGCTCAAACATTGTGTACACAAACATCAAGAATCCACAAGCCTACATTAACCGAGTTCTTGAGACAACTCCAGATGTTAAGGGATTTCTAGTTAATGGTGAGGTAGTTGAGCCCCTATAAATAAAATAAACAAATCAACTTAATGGAGTATCCTTTTATTTCGTGTAAGTGTATTACTTACGGTCGTGTTAATTTATTAGAAGAGAGCATAGAATCATTTATTAAACAAGAGTATCCTGGTAAAAAGGAACTCATTATTGTAAATGACTATCCTCTACAAAAATTAGAGTACGATCATCCCGATGTGAAGATCTACAATTTAGATCAAACGTTTGAAACGATTGGCGAAAAGGAGAACTTTGCAGTCTCTAAGTGTTCAGCTGATATCATTGCTGTTTGGGATGATGATGATGTTGCTATGCCTAACCATCTCACAAACATTGCCAAGTTCTTTACTGAAGGCTCTGACCTATTACACTGGGAACGTGGAGTCCTATTCAACGAACCAAATATTAGCGCAATCACCGGTCTTGGAAACTCAGGTATTGTGTACAGCAAAAGAATTTGGGAACAATTAGGTGGCCATCCTCTTGAAAATGCAGGTTATGATATGACATTTGTTATTGCAATCAAGAACGCAAGCCGTAATATTGTATTAGCCAGCCCAGCCGACAATGAAGTTAGCTGGTTCTACATGTGGGGTGGTCGAGGATATCACATGAGCGGACTGGGAACAGACAATGACGAGAGACCTAATGTTATAACAAGACACTCGGACCATGTTGAATCATTGAGAGCCGCTGGCCAAATTCCAACCGGTCAAGTTACACTTAGACCTAATTGGAAAAAAGACTATTCTCTCCTATTGCGAGAGTTTATTAAAAATAATAGCTAACTAATTGGACAATTTAATTCAAACTATTCCTGGCGAAAATTACTCAAGAATAGACCCTAGGGCCTTTGAACACGATGGCTGCATCATTGATTTAGGTTGCGTTCACTGGAATTGGTCAGCACCATTTATTGGTAAAAAGAGAGTAATCGGAGCAGATCCATTCGAAAAAACTATGCCGGAAGGAGCTGAACTATTTAAAGGAATAGTTGGCAGTTTTGACGGCCAAGTTAAAATGAATTTCGATAATGACGCATCTAGCATTGCAACCGGCGATAGCTCTGGAGAATGGACTCCTTCTTTAAGCTGGAAGAGTTTTTGTAAGCAATTTGAAATAGACAGGATCTCAATCTTAAAAATGAATATTGAAGGTGCCGAGTTTCCGTTACTACACTCAATGGATACTGAAGATTTTGCAAAGATTGATCAGCTAATTGTAAGCTTCCATGATTGGCTGAATCCTGCCTGGAAGTCTTTAACTGAAGCATCGTTCCATTTGATAAACAGCAACGGCTTTACAATCAGAAATATCGGGCCATACGGCTGGCACATGGCACTAAGATGAGACCTCGAGTATTAATAACTAGCGCTTCATTTGGTAGTTCATTGCCCGATAACATTGTTCAACAGGAGTCTAATGCTCTTGACATAACGGTTAACCGGATTTCGGATAACTTGGCAACACTAACCTCAACTGATCAAGTTAAGACAGTTAATCAAGCGGATCGGCTTAATGCAATGCATCCACGACTTAGAGCAAAGATGCCAAAGATGCTACAATGGGCCGAATTTCCAGGTTACGACTATTACATTTGGGTAGACTCAAAATTAAGAATTGACAATCCAAAAGCAGCAGAGTCTCTAGTTGAAGCCTGTTCAGATAAAGATGCCTGTTTCTTTAGGCACTCTGCTCGAGAGTCAATCCAACTAGAGCTTGAATACGTGATCGATCGCCTAAACAATGATTCACAATACATTATTGACAGATATGCTGGAGAAGATATGGCAGGCCAAGTCTCCTCATATCTAGCTGACCCAAAATTTATAGACGATTCCCTATTTGAATGTGGAGCCTTTGTCTATTCAAATAGAGCCGTGCAGAATCCTGATCTAAACTTATTTAAGGACTGGTTTTATCATAATTGCATCTGGTCTGTACAGGATCAACTTAGTCTTCCGTACTTGCTTCAAAAATTTAGAGTCAATTACGGAATCTTGGAAGGAACTGTGTACAAAAATAAGTATCTTAATATTTAAGATTTTCTGGAATAAATAAACCTGATGAGATATTTAAACAAATTTACAGATTTTATAAATGAGAGCGAGTTCTATCAAAAGGGCTTGCATCCAGCATTTTGGAACGGTGAAGAGTTTAATCCGGAGGTTAGAACGAAACTTCTGCAGATTGCAGACGATTTCTACACAGATCTTAAGATTGAAGTTCCAATCTCCGATATTCAATTAACTGGCTCAATTGCGAACTACACTTGGACCGAGAACTCGGACTTAGACGTTCACGTGCTACTAGACTTCTCGCAGATTAGCGAGGACACAGAGCTAGTAAAGAAAGGGCTGGACGGTCAGCGTTTCGTTTGGAACTTGCGACACCCAGTCGTGATTCGCAGACATGACGTTGAGCTCTATGCGCAGGACGTGAATGAACCCCACATTGCATCAGGTCTCTATTCTCTACTCAAAGCTGAATGGATTGTAAAACCTAAATGGAATCCGCCAACCGTTGATCCGCAAGATGTATCTAGAAAAGCTGAAGCATTTATGACTGAGATCGAAGAGATTGAGAAGATGATCAAGCGATCTGATTCTGAAGATGCTAGAGGCTTAGCCGATCGTGTCAAAGTCTTAAAAGAAAAAATTATGAAAGCTCGTAAAGACGGTCTTGCAAAAGACGGCGAGTTCTCAATAGAGAATCTTGTTTTCAAGAGACTCAGAAATACAGGTTGGTTAGAAAGATTGATAGACGCAGGTTCAAATGCCTATTCCGCAATCTATTCTGACCCGCAAACAAAAATGGGAAGCGAAGATTTTTAATTATGAAACTACTTAAATTTGCTCAATACATTTCCGAGAATAGAGATATCACAGACGCTGAGTCTCAAGCGACCGGTCTTGGCAAGACAGCTATTAATCTTAAACGACTTGTTGACTTGGGCTTAATTGACGATTCAGGTTATAAAGACGAATTTAAAAAGATCGTTAGCGCATATCAGCGATTAGTTAAAGGGCTCAAGCTTAATTATAAAGAACAGGAAGATTTGGAAATCTTAAAAAACCTTGGTGAATTATCAGGTATTAATACTTTAGCTGGCCTTGGCTCTGATGGAGCAAAGGCTCTTTTCGCCAAAGGTCTACACATGGTTTCAAGTCCAAGACAGTTGATGAATGGAACTGTAGTATTTTCGTTAGACCCAAACTATCGTGTCAAAGACGGTTGGGGTATTGGATTCTTTCCTGGCCCTAAAGTAATTAGACGTATGACGCCTAAAGGAATTAATGTCGGTATATGGAGTAGAAGAGGCGGATTAGGATCAATGAATATTGAGATCAAAAAGTTTAGAGAAGTGACCTCAACTGCAGATTTCTTTAATACTGCAATGCTATGGGCTTCAGAAAAAATAGACTTTGAACATGCTACTCTCTATCCTGAACCGACTGAATGGAAGTACAATGTAAAGAAGAAGACTGCACCTACTCGTACTGAAGCGGACAACCTACTTATACAGGCAAAGGAATTATCAAATCAAGCACAGCCGCTTTATAGAATGAATAGGCTTGAGTATCTTAATTTAATGCTTAAATCGTATACTTTAAAATTAAGAGCAGCTGATTTAAAGATGGACACTCGATTAAAATTTGATACTCAATCTGCCATTGACCAAATTAATGACCACATAAAAAAGCTACAACAATAAAGATGAGAATAGTAGAATCATTTAGTAACTGGTTGGCTGGACACTCTCTTAATGAGAACATCTCTGCAGCCAAGATCTATATGCAAAAGAGATACGCGAAAAGATTGCGTAAAGACCCAAATGCGTTAACTCCAGAGGAGAGAGACAAGGCTTTAACTGAGCCAGCTTATCTACAAATACTTAATCTAGTTAAGGCTTATCCAGGATATGCAATGCCATTTATCAAATTCCATTTCGATCATGGAGCAACGATCCAAGACCTAACCTCATTATTGGAGATCGTAAAGACTAAAAAACACTTGATACAGCAGTTAACGATTCCAATTGATCAATGGGCAAACCTTGAACCAGTTAATGGTATCCAAGGTTTTGAACAGTTAATGGACGAACTTCGAACAATGGAGCGAGCAAAAGACGCGAAATGGTTTATGGAATCTCTGCCAAGAACTTTAAGAGATCAATATCGTGCACTAGACGGAGAGAGAAAGAAGGAGGCAATTACTCTAGCTATTCAATTAAAAGAGCTTGGTGAAAGCGCAATCGGTCGACTCTTTGCAAAGATCAAGGCAATGTCATCTTGGACAATTGAACAAGTTTTAGAATACACTGCAAACTACGTTAAAGGATTCGCAAACCTTGGCCTAAGCAAAAAGGTTAAAGAGCTTGAAGAGCTTGAACCTGAGGCTGGAGTAATCTATTCAGACGAACAGTACTTGGTAATGAGCATGCGTACAGAGAATGCACAAAAGAAATTATGCGCAGTTGCAAACTGGTGTATTAACCGTGGTTCTTTCTCAAGTTATGCAAGTGATGCAGTTCAATTAAATATTTTTAATTTCGGTACAGATCCAAGCGATCCTCTCTTCTTGACAGGAACAACTGTTTACTATAATGGTAAAGTTAGAACCTCTCATGACATTAACGACAGACACATTATGAAATCAAGCGATCCAACTGAGCACCTTACTCAATTGGGATATCCACAAGCTTTGGTGTCAAATGTTGTGCAAGAGCTTGCAACTGAAATGATGGTTAAGAAAGTAGTTTACGATCTTAAATTAGATAAAACAAAACCAGTTGAGCTCCTATTTAATATTATTAAACAGAGTTATCTAGTTGATCCAGCTGCAAACCAAGATTCCTTAAATATTGTTTTACATATTGTTGATACTCGTATTAAAGAAAACTTAACTCAAGATCAGGTCTTGAAAATGTACAAGGATCAAGGAGTTCTCTCTAAATTCTCTGCTCAATTAGTTAAGATGCTCTTAGCTGAGGCTAGTGATCAAGATATTCAGGCAATTATCGACTCAACTCTTTCAATTTTCGCTGAGGTAAACTTGATTGCAAAGGAGGATCCAAGTCTAGTATTCCCGCAAGTTAGAAATATCTTGGCGCAGGAAAACGATGTACTCAGAGAACTTGGTCTAAACCGAGGAGACGTTGATGCCGTAATGGAGTCAATTGAACCAGAAGATTTTGATCAGATCGTTGAGTATTGGGCAGCAGAGCCTGCAGTTAAGCCAACTACTAAACCTGCTCCAACCAAACCAGCGACTCGTCCTTCTACACCAAGCAGACCGAGTCCAATCCCAACCAAACAACCATTCAAACAACCTGAACCAGCAAAGGCTGAAGCAGACGACGTAATAAAAAGACTTAAAATGCTAACAAATGAAGAGCTTTAAACAATTCTTAAACGAAGCGGATATCAAGGGTAATCCCGCGATTTCGCCAGAATACTTAAATTCCTTAAATCAACGTGCTGAACAGAGCGCAAGAGAGGTTGAGGCCAAATACGGTCGCGACATGGGCTCTTTAATGAGAGCCGTTGGTCAAGTACAGATGATGCAACGCGGTAAAGAGAAACAGATTGAGGATCTAACTCGAGAAGTTATCATGGAAAAATACGGACTAATTTTAGAAGGCACCGAATTAGACATCAGAATCCCGACCGACCAACGTGAAATGAAACAAAAGATGGATCAGGAAAAATCTGATGAAAAACCGGAGATGCCATCGTTTAAAGATATTGAAGACGAAGATACAAAGAATGCAATTTACAAGCGTAAGATCATGAACATGATTGCGCAAGGCGAGGCCATTAATTCCAAGAAGATGTTAATGGGCGATACTAACGTAAATGGATTAACTCAACTATTCGGCGAAGCCAATGCCAACAAGATGGTTGAGCTATTGGTTATGATTACTGATATTTGTAATGCTCGCGACTGGAGAATCCCAGAAGAGGTAGGCGCTCGCATGATTGAAATGGGCGATGGATTAAGCGGAATATCTAAGATTGAATGGAAACCAATTAAAGCAAAGGAAGAGCAAGAAGAAGAGCAAGAGTCTGAAGAGACTGAAGACTCCGCTGAGGAGGTTCAAACTTCTCCAACTTTAACCATTTTGGGTCTAGACCAGGCAATGCTATTCCACGAGGCAATCAAGGCAATTTACGGAATAATTAATCAGCGAGGTCTTGCACATCTTAGTGATGAAGTTATTGCTAAAGTATTTATGAATACTGATACTGCACAAGACGAGGTTCAAGACCTAAAGCGTGCTAAATTAACCGCAGCAGATCTTAGAGATTTTATCCAGTCTTTTTCGGAAGTTGATGATATTGAAAATGGTCGTGAATACGTTTGGGGTAAAATGATTGATGCAAATCTAATACCTGACAAAGAATTCCTTGAGCTAATGAATTTAATATTTACAGCGGCTCCATTATACAGAACGCCAGGCGAAAGAGAGCCTCAATACACTGAGGCTGAAATCACTGCGGCTGAAGAGGCTATGCCAAAGGCTCAAGTCAAAGTTCGTAAGCTGATTCAAATAATTAAACAAGAACTTCAGGATTGGCAAGACTCAGTTGACTCTGCTAATTACGAAGATCCGTATGCTGAAGATCAGTATGCTGAAGAACCTGAAGATCAGGATTTCCCAAGCTTCCAAGCTGAAGAGCCGGAAGATAGAGAACTTAGTCAGACTGAGATCCAAGATCTAATTGATCAAGCACTCGATGCTAGAGACTTTAAAGAGGTTGAAAGACTTTCACAGATGTTAAAAGAGAATCGTCAAAACAATATTGGACGCCTTAAGCAATTGGGATTGGTTGACGATCCAAAGGCAACAACTCTCTCCGAATTCATGAGGATGCTTAGAGCAGAATACAAAGATTACATGGATTCGATTCATCATGAAGACGATGCAATGGGTCTATGGGATTTCTATTCAGAGAACGCTCGTGAATATGAAAGAGAATACGGTATTACTCGCAACCACGATACTGACGATCTTGAATACACTTGGGACAACAAGAACTATTCAGAAGACGACGAAGACGACTACGGTTACTAAGTCGACCATTACTCCATACCTTTAGTATAATATTCTTAATCGGCGTACCTCAGCTGGGCTACGCTAAAACCTTTGTGATTATAGCAAATACAATAAACGATATGGCATCTAATAAAGAAATAAGCAAGAAGTACCAGTTGTTAGACGAGATTGAGCACGTGCTTAAACGTCCAGGTATGTATATTGGTTCTACAAAACCTCACACGTCAAACGAATGGATTCTACAAGATGGAGTCTATGAGAAAGAAGAGTTAACCTATAATCCAGGTTTTCTTAAACTGTTTGATGAGATCATCTCAAACTCAGTCGATGAGCATAAACGATCAGGCAAAATCAATACAATTAAAGTTGGCGTAACTCACGATACAATTACGGTATGGGATAACGGCGGGATTCCGGTGTTACAACACCCCGACCATAAAGTCTGGATTCCAGAATTAATCTTCTCTAACTTGCGAGCAGGTTCAAACTTTAACGATGATGAAGGCCGAACTGTTGCAGGAACAAATGGAGTTGGAGCTTCGCTCGTTAATATCTTCTCTAAGAAATTTACGATTGATACAGCGGACGGCAAGAACCGATTCTTGCAAGTTTTCAGCAATAACATGTCAAGTCGTAGCACTCCAAAGATTAGCAAGACAGGTCAAGGCTTTACTGAAATCAGTTATGTACCGGATCTTGCAAAATTCGAAATGACCGAGATCGATGACTCTCATTGGAAGATGATGCGTAAGCGTGTCATTGATATTGCAGCAGCAAATCCTGGTCTTAAATTAGAATTCTGCGGCGAGAAATACCGATTCAAAACATTTAAAGAGTACGTTGATCTCTATACTCAAAATTCAATATGGGAAAGATCAAACGATTGGGAGATTGCGTTCGGAGTTTCCAAAGACGGATTCCAATCAGTATCATTTGTCAATTCAATTGGCACAAAGGACGGAGGTACTCATGAGAACTATATCCTAAATCAGGTAATCGAAGGCTTACGTGGTCTAATTAAAAAGAAACATAAGGTTGAGGTTAAGCCTTCTGAGATTCGTAATCACGTTTTTCTTTTCATTAACTCAACTGTAATCAATCCAGCATTCTCTTCTCAAACCAAAGAGAAGTTAATTACTGAACCTAAAGACTTTGGTACCTCTCACCAAGTATCAGAGAAGTTTATTAAATCAGTCTTTGCATCTGAGGTTGTCTCGTCTCTACTTGATTGGATTGAGCAGAAGAAAGCAGCAGAAGAAAGAGCTGAACTTAGAAAATTAAACAAGTCTTTGGCGACAACTAAAGTACTTAAGTTAATTGATGCAAAAGGTAAGGATCGTAAGAAATGCGTGCTTGGAATATTTGAAGGAATGTCAGCTCTCTCAGCCGTTCGAAAATTCAGAGATCCACAGACGTTCGGAGCCTTTCCGTTAAAGGGTAAGTTCCTGAATGTTAGTGAGATGGCAAACTCTGGAGTCATTCAGAATGACGAAGCTGTCCAGCTTATGGCATCATTAGGAATCAAATTAGGAGAGGAACCTGGTGATCTGAGATATGGCAGCGTGTACATCTATACTGATGCAGATCCAGACGGAGACTCTATTGCTGGACTCCTAATGAACTTCTTTAATAAGTACTGGCCGGAACTATTTGAACAAGGTCGAATCTTTAAAGTAATGACACCGTTAGTCGTTGCAAAGAAAGGCAAGGAGGTCAAACCGTTCTATTCTAACGAAGAGTATTCGGCTTGGGAAAAGAAGACTGGTGCAAAAGGTTGGGATGTCGAATACAAAAAAGGTCTTGCCGCTTTGGAAGACGTTGAGTACCGAGATATTATTCACAATCCAGTTCTAGTTAAAATGCAGAATGACAAAAGGTACAAGGACAGTCTTAACGACTGGTTCGGCACAGATTCAGCAATGCGTAAAGAGAAACTTCTTAAACTTTCAGTATAATGACAGACAATAAAACACTAATCCTTGCCGAGTTTGAAAAGCTTAAAGGCCAATTCGTAATCAATGCAAGCTGGGATATTGAGAGACTCATTGCCGTTGGCGAAGACGATATGGATTATTATTGGATAACCTATAATGGTCGCAAACTTAAGTGGAATACTTGCGTCGGCGGATTGATGCCACTAAAAGGACACTTACGAGATAAGGATTATGCAGAGCTGATTAGATTGGCTAAGTTAAATCATTTCGATCAAGCAACTCTTTGGGGTAACAGTGAGCCTGAGAAATTTCAGACAGCATGTGACGAACACATTAAAGAGCTCTTAACTTTACCCGAAGACCATAGGTTTCTAACTACCGTCTGTTTAGACTTAATTTAAGTATAATAATACCGAATGAATCAGCTACAAAATAAAACAGTAACAGAATATCTCGATCAAGACTATGCGATGTACGGAATGTACACGCTAGAGAATCGAGCAATACCATCAGTGATAGACGGTTTTAAACCTACTGCTCGTAAGATTATCTTTATCGCAGACCGAGTTTGGCGTAATGGATCTGAGAAACCATTAAAGATATTCCAGTTAGGTGGTCGGATCGCATCTGAGGCCCACTACCATCATGGTGACGGTTCTCTAAATGGTGCAATCATTGGTATGGCACAGTCCTTCAAGAATTCCCTACCTCTCTTAGAAGAGATTGGCCAGTTCGGATCATTAAGATCGCCTGAAGCTGGAGCAGCTCGTTATATCTCAACTAAATTGACCAAGAATTTCAGACTCTTATATAAAGATTTTGAATTGCTTGAGAATCAAGTTGAAGAGGGTAATGTGATTGAGCCAAAATACTTCTTACCAATTATTCCGACTGTCTTATTGAATGGAAGTTCAGGTATTGCGGTGGGCTTTGCAACCAATATCCTAAACCGTAATCCATTAGACCTAGTTGATGCATGTGTAAAAGTATTAGACGGCAAGAAAGTTGGCAAGCTTCTTCCTTGGTGGAACGAGTACAAGGGTCCAGTTGAGCAAGTTACTGGAACAAATCAATATGTTATGCGAGGTCAGTACCGAGTTGCAAACACAACAACTGTCGAGATCTCTGAATTACCTCCATCAATTACTTTCCAAAAATACGAGGCTCATCTTAATTCTCTACAGGATCGAGGCATAATCTTTTCATACGAAGATAATTCTTCAAACGGAATCAACTACACTCTTAAATTCGCAAGAGCAACATTAGCTGATCTAATTGCAAAGGGTCGCCTTGACCAAACACTTAAGATGGTTGAGACGGAAACTGAGAACTTAACCTGCTTGGACGAGAGAGGTAAACTAATCATCTTTGATAATGTTCCGCAAGTTGTAGAGTACTTTACAAATTTTAGATTAGGATTCTATTCAAAACGTAAGGCATACTTGATTAAGAAATACGGCGAAGAGCTGATGTACTTGTCAAATCGTGCAAGATTCGTTAAGATGATTATTGAAGGCAAGTTAAAGGTAAACAATCGACCTAAAGCAGATATCATTAAGGATCTAGTTGCGAATGGGTTCGATATGGTGAATGACTCTTATAACTACTTGTTATCAATGCCAATTCATTCATTGACTAAAGAAACTTACGAGCAGTTATTGAAAGAAGTTGCTGAGAAGAGAGCTCTATTGGCTGAGATCAAAAAGAAAGATCCAACCGATATGTATCGCGAAGATTTATCTGAATTAAAGAAGAACTTAAAGACAACCATTAAGTAGAATAGTCTAGAATGGAATTAATTAGCACCTACATTTGCAAGCAAGGAGATATTGGAGTTCATAACAATATGTTCGGCGGAATTATTTTGGGACTCATTGACGATGCTGCGGCTGGATATGCAGCTCAAATCTGCGATACTCAACGAGTTGTTACCTTGAAAATTGACGAGCTTGTTTTTAAATTGCCTGTCAAATCAGGTAATATCCTAAAGTTATACGGCTGTGTTAAAGCATTCGGCACAACATCAGTTACTCTCTATATAGAAGTTCGTAAGCATAACGTCTACACTGGTGTTCAGACCGTCGTAACTCATACGAACATGAAATTTGTCAGAATAGACGATGAAGGTAATTCGCTAGCGATAAGCGAGAGAGTTAAGTCTCGATACTCTGAGAGAGTTAAAGAATACGGTCGAGCACTACTTACGCCAGAAGAAATGGCAATCATCCGAACCTCAAAGAAATCACCTAAACAAATATGAACTATAAAATCTTCTCAGTAGACGGCTCTAAATTAGCTGAACGAATTGCAATGCATCTTGAAGATGCTTACGGAAAAGTACTAGGCGAATTTAAAGTAGACCGATTCTCAGACGGCGAACTTAGTCCGCAATTCATGGAATCAATCCGAGACAAAAAGGTCTTCTTGGTTTCAAGCACAACCAGTCCTGAAAAGATTATGACTCTCCTATTGGCAATCGATGCAGCGAAACGTGCATCAGCGTCAGAGGTAATTGCAGTCATTCCGTATTTTGGATACTCTAGACAAGACCGAAGAGAAGGAGCCCGTGGCGCAATTGGAGCCAAGTTAATGGCAGACATGTTACAAACAGCCGGTGCAAACAGACTGATCTCTATTGATCTACACTCTGAACAAATTCAAGGATTCTTTAATATTCCAGTTAACATGATTCCTGGTCATGTAGCATTTAGCCGATTCGCAAAGTCTTTACCTCAAGACGATTATGTGGTCTGTTCGCCAGACGCTGGTGGAGTTAAGAGAGCTTCTAAATTCTATCAAAGATTCTTAAAGAGCTTTCCTGATACCCACTTTACAATGCTTTCAAAGCTTAGAGACAAGCCCAATTCAATTGAGCGTATGGATCTAATCGGCGATGTTAAAGGACGTCACGTAATTATAGTAGACGATATGATTGATACTGGCGGAACCTTAACTAATGCTGCACGTATCTTAAAAGAGAACGGTGCAAGCCGCGTAACTGCAGTAATCTGTCATGGTGTTCTATCTGGTGCAGGTCATCAGCGTATTCAGGATTCAGAGTGGTTGGACGAATTGGTTATAACCGATTCAATTGAACAGACTGAGAATCCCAAGATTCAGGTGGTAAGCTGCGCTTCTTCAATTGCTGTCGCAATCAGCGCGATTGTAAATTCATACTCAATGGATTCACATTTTGAAAAGGTCTAACTTTTAAACTAGGTCCTTTGACTCTAGTAGAGTGTATGTGAAAGAGTTTCCATGAATTGCTCTAGCCTTTTCGCAAAGCTCCATGAATACATTAAAGTCTTTTACTCTCTTAAATACTTGACAACCTTCAGACCAATTCTCAACGTATGCTGATTCAGTGGTAGGATTTGACCGGTGTCCGTTAATTCCAAATAGACCTTCTTGAATAATGACTTCGTCAAAGGTCATGTCCTTATTCTTATCTCGATACACCTTAACTGGTTTTACTTGAGTCATTGCTTTGTACTTACCTTGGTGTAGACCAATAGCCCACATACCTCTGTATTGGCCTGGTACCACTCGAGCAACACCATTTGGATTATGATATTCCTTAACGGCTTTTGTGCCAGGATCGGTTGTGATTGCCCAGCAATAAGATTGCCATTGCCCGTCTACTTTAAAAGTTAGAGTCATCCAATCGTCAAACACATTGGTTACAGTCTTTCCAACTGCTGAATTTCTGATACCTACTAGATTTACATCATAGTCTTTGGCTCCTTCAAACCAAGCATAGCCTTTGGCCTTTACTGCCTTCTCGAGTTGTTCTTTAGTATACATACTTACCTGTTATTTTATTATTTCCTTAACTCTTCCAAAGCCTCATCGACGTACTTATCTCTTTGAGTTTGAAGATATTCTATTCGGCCCAGGGCAGCAGCCTTGTCGTCTTTGACTGTTTGTTCAATGTATGCGTCCTTTTTCTCGTATTGTTCTTGCCAAAAGGCAACGCGCTCTTCCATTAATCTGTGCTGGTAGTAAATTACCCCAAGCATCAGGATAATTACAAAGGATTGCTCCTTTAATTTTGAAAGAAATACTTCAAAGAATCCGCTAACTGGCGATTGATTTTCCATTGAATTTAATTATTTTACGTAGGCATAATATTTGTAAGTCTTAGCCGATCGATCAGCTAGACCATTTGTTCCGCCATTAATTCTCTTAGTTAATTCCAAGATAGCGGCGTCATTGACACCTTTATCGCAAATATCCCATAACTTGTTCTTATCAAAGAAGTACATAGCTGACTCGAATGCATAAGTTGTTGCAACAAGATCAGGGTTTGCCATGATCTCTGGTTTATTTAGGTACTTAGAGAATGCTGCATAATTCGATTTGCCAGTTGTTTGCAAAGCACCACGACCTCTAAACGTATAGCCTTCCTTTGAGGCTTCGTTACCGTTACCCATTCGGTCAGCGTAAACTCGACTGGCTATTTTTTCAGGCTGACGAGCATAGGACTCTTCAAGATTACCTGGAAAATACTTGCCAAACGTCGTTTGAAGACCTTGCGCTGAATAGTTTAGGTTCTCGGTGAATAGTTGATAATCGCCAGTCTCGTGGGCTGTTTGTGCAAAGAAGTGTGCAGCTCTAACTGGGGTTAATTTAAAGTAAGCCATTGCAGCTTTCATTGTTCCAGGACCGAAAGCTCCATCCGGAGTCACCCCGATCTTTTCCTGTAATACTTTTAGACTCATTGTTAAAAAACGTAATTTAGGTTATTTATAAACCAGGTTACCTAAAAATGATAAGATAAATAATACAGAAATCTTTAACTATCATCATGGTCAACCTTGTCTCCAGAAAGAGTGCTCTGCTTGCACTGGACTGGTGTATTCAAAAGTACGGCCCAAGCAGGTTTGCAAAATTAGATACTCTTAAGCTGCGTATTAATTCTAACTTCTGTTACTTTGGCGAGTACGATGAAGTGAGTAATATAATTACGCTTAATCCTAAAAAACATGCGACCCTTAAGGACTGGGTTAAAACTGTGATACATGAGTACACTCACTTTAGACAACCGATTCACGAGAAATACGATCAGTACTTTGACCAGTACGGTCGAAACTATGAGAACCATCCATACGAGATTACTGCGTGTAATAAATCAGATCGAGACGCTGATGCGGCTCAGCGCTGGGTTCTCAAACAAATTCGCGAATTAAATAAGAAGAGTGGGAAACTTTGATACACTAGGTGGTATAATAACTCTACAAAAAAACAAATATCTATGAAAAAAGCAATTTTTGCTATGGCAATTGCCATGATGGTTATCGCAACAAGCTGTAACTCAGGAACAACCGATGCTGCCTCTACTTCAACTGACTCAACCGCTGTTTGCGTTGATTCTTGTGCAGTAGACACAACAGCCGTTAATGCTGACACAGCTGCGAGCACTTCAACTGTAAAGTAATCTAATTACAACAGCTGAATTCAAAGGGAGCCCGTAAGCTCCCTTTTTTGTTTCACTAGACTAAACTAATTATAAAACTAGAGTAAAATAATATTAAATAAAGATAATCATGAACTTAGATAATTTTAATTGGGGGCCAACCTCAGAAAGTTTCAAAAAACAAGTAACAGACGAAATATTTAACGGAGTAAATGATTATGAAAAGTTTTTCGAAGTTGAAGAAGGTGATATTGTTGTAGACATTGGAGCAACCGTCGGTGAATTTACTTATAGAGTTTTAGATAAAAAACCAAAACATTGTTATGCGGTTGAACCTTTATCGGTTTTTTTTGATACGTTGAAAAAAAATTTACATGGATACCCTGTGTCTTTTACAAATGCTGCAATCACTAGTGACAAATATTGTAAAATAAATTGGGACGGGTATGATGAGTCAGTTAATACTTTAACATTTAACAAGTTTATTAAATTAAATCGATTGGAACATATAGATTTTTTTAAGTTTGAGTGTGAAGGTGGGGAGTATGATATATTTTCAGAAGAAAATATTCCTTATTTAAAGACCATTCCAAAAATTGTGGGAGAATTTCATTTGAGTGGTGGAATATTAAAGGAAAAATTTAGACATTTTAGAGATACCATATTACCGAATTTCAATAACTATAGAGTCTTTTCAGTGGACGGGGCTGATATCACGTGGGATTTAAAAAACGAACATTTTATTCAATATTATAAAGAAATTTACATATACATAGACAATAGAAAATAATAACTGATATGGAAAATCAACAAGTACGAGTGGGCCTTGAAAATTCAACTGCAATCGTTTGCGAATCATGTGGAAACTCAACATTTACTGAAGCAAGTTATTTACGAAAAATATCAAGGCTGCTAACTGGTTCAGCTGAGGACATGATTGTACCAGTTCCGACATTCGTTTGCACAAAATGCGGACACGTGAACGAGCAGTTTCAAATCAAGGAGCCCAAGAAACCAGACACATTAATAAAATAATAAGAAACTATGTTAAAAGTAATTGATTTTTGGGCTCCATGGTGCGGTCCATGTAAGGCAATGATGCCTGTGCTAGAGAGCCTCACTAATGAGTATAATAAACCAGATAGCGAAGTTGAGATCATAAAGGTAAACGCAGACGAAGACCCAGATCTATGTCGAAAATACAACATACGATCAATACCAACAATTATTTTTGAAAAGAATGGTGAAGTGGTAAAGACTCTAAGCGGCGTAAAACCTCAATCCGCTATCACAGAAATTATTAATCAATTTAGATAAGAACCATGAAAATTACATTCATTAGCGACACGCACTGGTTAATTAAAGACAAGAATACTCGTGATGATCTTACGAGCATGTTGCCAGGCGGACCAATCTTGGTACACGCAGGTGATGTATCAGGTCGAGGAACTGCTGGTGAGATTAGAGACTTCCTAGACTGGTTTAGCCAGTTACCGTACATGCACAAGATATTAATTGCAGGTAACCACGATTTTCTTTTTGAGACAATGCCCGACACAGCGGCTAAAATTTTAGCCGAGTATCCTGGAGTTACCTACTTAAATGATAGTGGAGTTACAATAGAAGGAATCAAATTCTGGGGCAGTCCAGTAACTCCATGGTTCCATAATTGGGCATTTAACCGATTGGCAAATGAGATAGGCCAGCACTGGGATTTAATACCTGATGGAGTCGATGTTCTAATAACACACGGCCCGCCTCATGGAATCTTGGACGAAACAGTAAGAGAAGGTTTGAATGTCGGTTGCCCTCTTCTATTAAAGAAGGTAAAAGAGATAAAGCCTAAGGTACATGTCTTTGGCCACATTCACGAAGCTAGAGGAGTACATGAAGAAGACGGTACGACATTCATTAATGCGTCGGCTGTTGATTTAGGTTACAGATTATATTATCAAAATCCAATTGAAATAGAACTATGAGTAGATACACAAAACGCGCTGCAGATAAACTTCTAGTGTACGGTCACGATCATGCACTAGGATTTTTTTACGAAGAATGGTTACAACCGGAAGACGAGGACGATCGCCCAATATCCGATCGCTGTCAACAGTTCGGCATGCCGCTTGACGAAATGACGGGCAAAATGATTCAATATCGAACGCCACTATGGCAACGGGAAGCTCTTCAGAATAGGAAGCCTTTCTAAAACTCAAGATCAATTCAGAGTAGAATAGATAAAATAATAATCAATAACAATGGCAAATGGTGTTTATAAAATAACCGAAGACTTTGAAAAAGCTCTATGTGACTATACTGGTGCACCTTACTGTATTACTGTGGATAATCAGAGTAATGCTCTATTCCTTGCACTCTACTACGAAAAGATTACTGGTCAGGAAATAACGATTCCAGCCCGTACATATCCATCAGTTCCTTGTGAAATCATTCACGCTGGCGGAAAGGTAAAATTTACACCAGTCGAAGGTCGAACAATTAAAGGAGCATATCAATTGGCTCCAACCAATGTTTGGGATTCAGCTCTAAGTTTTACAGCAGACATGTACAAACCTGGAACTCACATGTGTATCTCATTTACCGGTCCTTACAAGCATTTTAAATTAAGTAAAGGCGGTGCAATCTTAACTGATAATCACGAAGCTTACCTATGGTTTAAAAGAGCTAGATACTCTGGGCGACGCGAGTGTTCGTATCACGATGACAACTTTGATATGCTAGGCTGGAATTTCTACATGATGCCAGAACTTGCAACACGTGGACTATTACTAATGGGCCAATTCTATAATACGGATGGAACCAAAAAGCAAAATGCTGATCTTGAGCTACCGTATCCAGATCTTTCAAAATTTGATATCTATAAGAAATGAGAAAAGTTCTAATTATTGGTGGCACAGGCGGGCTTGGAAGTCAGCTTGCTAAATCGCTATCTCACAAATACGATATTAGTGCAATTGGATCGAAAGATCTAGACATTAGGAACAAGAGCGCATGTGAGCTCTTCTTTGAAAATAATCAATTTGATGTTGTTGTAAATTTAGCTGGCGCAAATGCAGACGGTTTCATACATAAATTGACTGAAGAACAGGTTGAAACACTCGTTAGGGTTAACATAACTGGCTCAATTAATGTTGTGTCAGCCTGTCTAAAGAACATGCGAAAGAATAAATTTGGCCGAATCATCTTGATTAGCTCAGTTCTTGCAGAAAAGAATGTAATGGGAACATCAATCTATTCTAGCTGTAAAGCTTTTTTAGATAAATTCGTTAAAAATATCTCAGTTGAAAATATTGGATTGGGAATTACTGCGAATACTCTGCAATTGGGATATTTTGACGGTGGCATGACATACAGAATTCCTGAAGGAAATCTAAATGCAATAAAAGAAACAATCGGATTAAAAAGATTCGGCGAAATCGAAGAGTTATCCAGAACTGTCGATTTTATAATTGAAACAGAATACGTAACTGGAATAAACATAAAAATAGACGGAGGTATATTATGAGCTTTTACAGTACAGAACAATTAAGTAAAATGAATTTTAAACATTTGGGAAAAAATGTTTTAATATCAGAAAAGTGTTCAATCTACAATTCTGCCAACATATCAATTGGTGATAACTGCAGAATTGACGATTTTGCGATCCTATCCGCCGGAGAAGGAGGTATCGAACTAGGCAACTATGTTCACATTGCATGCTTTGCAACTCTAATCGGCAAAGGTAAAATTACAATGGGGGATTTCAGCGGACTCTCTTCTAGAGTATCCGTATATTCTTCGAGTGATGATTATTCAGGATCTTACTTATTAGGTCCAACGATTCCTTCTGAATTTACAAACACTGACCATCGTCCAGTCGAATTAGGCAAATACGTTATAATTGGAAGTGGTTCAGTCGTTTTACCTGGAACAATTGTCCAAGAAGGATGTTGTTTTGGAGCACTAAGTTTAGCAAACGGCGAATACGACGCATACACTCTTTACGCAGGTACTCCAGCGAAATTCATTAAGAATAGAAAACGTGTTGAAGATCATCTAGACATTGATCAAATCTCAAAATACAATTAATGCAGAAAGATTTAATCTTAATTATAAAAAGGAAATCGATCAAGTAATTATAACAACTAAAAAATACATAAAAAAATATGTTTTACACAAGAGAAGACCTATTAAAAATTGGATTTAAGGCGTTAGGCAAAAATGTTTTAATCTCGGACAAAGCCTCAATCTATAATGCAAAAAATATTGAAATTGGTTCAAACACTCGAATTGACGATTTTTGTATTTTAAGCGCAGGATCAGAAGGAATCAAGATTGGCGACTATGTGCATATTTCATGTGGAGTTTCTCTGATTGGCCAAGGCAAAATTACAGTAGAGGACTTTGCAAATATTTCAGGAAAATGTTCAGTGTATTCGTCAAGTGATGATTACTCAGGGGCAGTATTAATTGGTCCACTTGTTCCAGTTGAATTTACTGATGTTGATCATCGCCCAGTCTATATTGGAAAATATGCAATCATTGGCTGCAATTCAGTTGTTTTACCAGGATCAGTTATTCCAGAAGGATGTGGTTTCGGAGCACTAAGCCTAGTTAACGGAGAATACGAATCTTATAAATTATATGGCGGAATTCCCGCCAAATATATTAAGGATCGCAAGCGAGTTGAGGAACACTTAGACCTTGATCAAATCTTAAAATACAATTAATGCAGAAAGACCTAATCTTAATTACTGCGTATTGCCCAGACGATAGGCGCGAATCCACTCTTAGGCGACTAGTCGAGTCTTTGCAAGATTTTCAAGATGACTTTGATATAATGATATCGAGTCATACGCCAATTCCGGTGGACATTCAGAAAATGGTTGTACTAAGTCTATTTGATAAAAAGAATGAAATCTTAACTGATCCTGATCTAGTCAACCAGCCATGGTTTAGCCCAGGTGATAACGGTAGAATAATGTCAGCTTTTTTATCAGACGGAAATACTCATTTAGCTGTATGGAGATTAATGATAAATGGTTTTGTGATGGCTCGACACTTTGGATACAATAAGGTCCATCATATTGAATACGACTGTTGCATTAAAAATGTGTCCGAATTTCTTGATAATTCGGACAAACTTGAAGAGTTTGATAGCGTAGTCTATATGAGTCGGCAGGAAAACGTTGATGATATTTTATTTGGCAGTTGCCAATCGTATCGAGTATCAAAACTACCAAGCCTATTAAAAGATCTTGATGAGCCTGCTATCAAGGAGACAATTCGCCAGAGCTTATCAAAATCGCCTGAGGCAATGCTATTAAAGGTATTGCAAGAAGGTAGTGTCCTAATAAAGGACAGAGCTCAATTAAAAACTCACGGTAATTCATTTGGCACAATAGACAGCCAATCGGCACAGAACATGATTCCATGGGCAGTTCCTTTTTATGATACTCGAACTGACCGTATAGGTTTCGTAGTTTGGAATACTGAGACCAATTCTGGCAAGACTCATCAACTAATAATTAATGACTCTCAAATCATTAACATCGGCACAACTCATTCAGGCTCATGGAGATTAACTGATATTGGCAGCATCGCTGATGTACAGAAAATACTCGTTATTGAAAACGATAAGGTTCGTAGAATCTTTGAATTGGAAACACGGGAACAGATCGACCTCTTTAAGAGAATGAGTTTCATGATCTAAACCGAATCATCTTATTATAGTATAATAAATATATGAAAACATTCTTATTCGCATTATTGTTTAGTCCATTGCTAGGTTTTGGGCAAACTACTGAATACGCTGATTTTGCTCAGCCAACAACTACAAAGGATACTCTGTATCTAGTAACAGACGATCAGCTTTCAAAATTGACTTTTTCGATTTGGAAGAGCGATCCACAATGGGACGGCACTTGTCCAACAATTCTTTGGGTAAGCTCAAAAGAGATGGCTGAGTTTAAAAACAAATCAATTGCGTCGGTTCGTAATACTAAAGCAACAACCGCCTCAACTAATTAATACTAAATAAACTACCGGAAGATTGGCAGAGTGGTCGATCGCGGCAGTCTTGAAAACTGTTGTACTGCAAGGTACCGTAGGTTCGAATCCTACATCTTCCGCCAACTAAAAACAAATAAAAGAGATGATTAAAAATCACACGCCGTATCTAGGCAAAATCAAGTTAAAATTTGAAAAGTATCCAGAGTACTCAGGTACAAGTAGATTAAATCGAGTACATATAAATCTAGGCTTTACTAAATTAGTAAGTCGAGTTTATTCAACTAAAACTGAAGAAGGTTTTGAGTTTATTCCAAACCCTGAAGTGATCGAGACTATTCGTAATACAACAGGCCTTTTGGTTGAAGATCATGTGTTTGGACCAGAAGGAGATTCATATACTTTGCCTAACTCATGCATGCACCCAGACGGAGGATACGTTGGTGATCTTGCAAGAGGTCACTGGTACTATACAGCTGGCCTTATTGCCAAGAAGGGAACACACACGCATACTGCCTGGAAGAAAGCAACTAAACAATGGGTTGGCTACTCACACCGAGCTGCACAAGCTTTCGGTAAGGGCGATAAATTATTTGATGCAAGCTGGGTTCCAGCTGACGAAGATCTATTGCAATACGAAAGGTACTTCACAAAACACTTGGACACAATCCCAGAAGGCCAGACCCTAAATGAATGGGCAGTAGGTCACATTCCGTTTAGGCTTCGCGGTTCTAAAACAATCAAGACATACGAAGAGGCTCAAGAAGCAGCCGTTAACTTTGCAAAATACGTAGGATAATATGTTAAAGGGTTCAGAATTAAGAAGCAAGGCTGAGCAAGCGGAATTAAAAAGACTGCTGGCAGAATTCACCGAGAAGATTGAGACTGATCCTTACCAACCTGGAATAGTACATCCGAAATTATGCTCTGACGATTTACAGGATGTAGTTGACGATGTTCTATTCATTAGAGGTCATTCCGAAATGACTGTTAAAATTAAAAAGGATTTAGCAGACGGGCATGTTTCTATCGAAGTAGTGAACCGAGTCTTGGATAAATAACAAGAAAGATACTATTTAATGAAGAACTTTGTAGCAAAATTCGGCCAATTCGTAAACGAATCTAGACACGGCAGATCTCACACTATTACAATTAGCGAGTTTGAATTCACAATGGACGGTCGTGATTACATTTGCACGGCTGAAGTAGAAGGCGAAACAGAATACACACCATCCCAAAGAGAAGAAGGCCATGGATTCCATGAACTTGGAGACTTCTACGGAATTTCAGATTTTACAATCGTTGACATTGAATTGGCGGTAGCTGAAGGAGATGAATACGTTGAAACAAACGATCAGGCTGAAATTGATGCAGCGATTGATTTCTTACAAAAGGATACTGCCTTTACTAGAGCAGTACAAGAGCGATTTGATCCAGCCGACATATACTATGACGAGGACGAATACGAGCCAAACGACGAATTGTATGAGTACGGCTTTCGTAAAAGAGGCAGTTACTCTAACTACCCATACCGAAACGGTCGTAACGAAGAAGGAGATAGCATTGAAGATTTAGTTAGTAATTACACACAATGGGTTAGAGATATGGAGCACTTAGAACGTTGGGGAGATGATCCGACTCATGCTCAATACAAGAACATGTCACAAGAAGAGAAAGATCAAATTCGTCAGCGCGGTGAAGAGGCTAAGAGAGCATTGGCCAAATTACGCCGATACTAAATGAAGAGGTCCCTTAAAAGATTTAACGAATTCATAACCGAAAACGAAGATCGACTAGGGCGTCTTGCTGATTTGGGATTGACGTCTGATCTAGTTAGACTAACGCATCGAGCTGCTAAGCTTGCACAAGAGAGCGGCGAGTCTTCAATCTGGATATCACAAGATGACTTGTTGACGTCTGCTCAATCTGGTTTTGATTACGATTACGATTTAGCGAATTGGTTTTCAACTACGTTTGACGAAGAAGTATTGAGTACAGGTTCGCAAGCTGATGCAATTGAGATGCTTGGTCAAGAGAGTCTAATCGACAATGAAGACGGTCAAATGACTGATTACGAATACGAAGATGCATGCCGTCAACAAATGGAATACAACTGGGAGCAAATTTATGCACAACTCAGGCTTGAAATTCTAAGATCTGGCGAAATCATGGTCCATGGCGAATTTTTTGAGCGTAGTGGACCGTCTAGAGAATTCAATGAATTGGTACCAGATCACGGATTTTCACTTGAACATTTGGGAGCAAGCGAATTAGACATGGAACAAATTTATTCTGATGTAATTTACATCATTGAAAAAAATAGCTAAACCTTTTTTCAAAAAGTTGGTATAATAGATTTATAAATAACTAAACAAAAAACTTAAAACGTGCAAAACTACGCGAACATATCAAAAATTTCTCAGAACTGGAATCAGTATCCGGCAGGCACAGCTACTGTGAATGCAATGGAGACGATTAAAGATTTTGGGGTATTGCGAGGTTCAAGCGGATTAAGTTAAGGAAATATTAACTATGAAACACAGAACCTCGAACCTAAAAAATTCGAGGTTTTTTGTTTTAGCAGGGTGAGGTAGCTCAGAAGGTAGAGCACAGGACTGAAAATCCTGGTGTCGGCGGTTCGATCCCGCCCCTCACCACAGAAAAAAAATGTATAAAGATATGAAACGAAAACGATAAAGACCTGCTAACCAATATGGGTTACAGGCAAAACAATATGTCTTCGTAGCTCAGTTGGTTAGAGCACCTCACTTTTAATGAGGGAGTCACAGGTTCGAGTCCTGTCGGGGACACATACTGGAATATAGCTCAATTGGTTAGAGCGCTCGCCTGATACGCGAAAGGTTATAGGTTCGAGTCCTATTATTCCAACCAAACATTGCGGGATGCGTAGAAAGTGGTCATCTCGTCAGTCTCATAAGCTGAAGTTCCCGGTTCGAGTCCGGGTCCCGCAACCAAAAAATACACGTGTGTGGTGCAATGGTAGCATGCCGGTCTCCAAAACCGTTGATGGGAGTTCGAATCTCTCCACTCGTGCCAAAGCTCTAAACTATAGTATATTAGTCTATACTTAGAGAGTTAGGTTCTTTGACATGTTGGAAATACTAAATTGTCCTGTGGTGTAATGGCAGCACATCTGGTTTTGGTCCAGAGAATCGAGGTTCGAATCCTTGCGGGACAACGCAAAAATATATCGCGGGGTGGTGGCAGTTGGTCAGCCCGCTAGGCTCATAACCTAGAGATCGCCGGTTCGAATCCGGCCCCCGCTACCAATGATTAGATGGGCGTAATGAGGGATGGTGCCCGAGTCCCCAACTCGAAAGAGGTAAGGTTGTCTATTCCGTCCAGCACGGTATCCGGTTCGAGTCCGGCTCTAATCACCCGGATCCATGCACGTCGAGCGCAAACCAAATTGCTCTTCAGGTAGATTTGCATGGATAAACAACCCGTCACGGTATACCCACAGGGTAGGAGTGAACTGGAGAGAAACGGTCCTGTAGTTAATCGGCTATAATATCGCCCTGTCACGGCGAAGTGCCGGGTTCGATTCCCGGTGGGACCGCAAAGCCATAGAGGAAGCATCAAATGCTCTAAAGATGTACTTGACAACTAGGGATGGAGTTCGAATCTCCTGACACAAATTAGGGCTTGTGAATAACAGTAGGGATAAGAGTAGTTGTTATGGTTTTATTTGGCCCGTTCGTCTAACGGTTAGGACACGCCCCTTTCACGGGTGAAATACGAGTTCGATTCTCGTACGGGCTACTAAGAACAACTGTCTCTCCGGCCAATGTGATGTCGACAATCACGGTCGGATCAAGAGTTCACCACCCTCAGCCTGGGCCCAGAGAAAACTCTGATGAAGCTGTTAAGATTGGAGCGAGACGGGTACTCCAAAGTTGTTCTTAAATGGGGAATTAGCTCAGCTGGCTAGAGCACCTGCCTTGCACGCAGGGGGTCAACGGTTCGAATCCGTTATTCTCCACAAAGTAGAGAGAACCGTTTGAGTGAGGTGACACACTAACACCATAACTCGGCATACGTCATACTCTATTTTAATTGCCTCCTTAGCTCAGATGGTAGAGCAACTGATTTGTAATCAGTAGGTCGCTGGTTCGATCCCGGCAGGAGGCTCACAGCGTATCAGGGTCGAGCCGCATTTTGCCACGATACGAAATAGACTTGAGAGGATCAGAGGCGGCCGTGACTACCTCAAGTCAAATTTAGATAGTGTCTCGGTACGCTCTGGCGAAAGCTAACGACGAGGTCCCGGTGGGCAGAACGCGTCTGATCCCACCCACTTGCGGGAGTAGCTCAGTTGGTAGAGCGCAACCTTGCCAAGGTTGAGGTCGCCGGTTCGAACCCGGTCTCCCGCTCCAATAAGCGGATGTCGTATAATGGCTTATTACTCCAGCCTTCCAAGCTGGAGATGCGAGTTCGATTCTCGCCATCCGCTCAACCTGTGGCTCCCTTAATGGTTAAGGCTGACCTTAAGCATCGGTGATACGTCATACAGGTGGCGAAAGCGTATCAAATTTCGGGGTGTAGCGTAGCCAGGTATCGCGCCACATTTGGGATGTGGAGGTCGTAGGTTCGAATCCTGCCACCCCGACAAAAGAACCTTAGTAGAGGCTGACTCCACCAATCTGGACGTAACGTTCATGCCAGGTTGAAAGCACGCGCTTGCGCTGAAATGGTGGTCGAGGTTCTTTTATTTTATTGGGTGTTAGCTCAGCGGTAGAGCTCTCGACTGTTAATCGAGCGGTCCCAGGTTCGAATCCTGGACGCCCAGCCAATTTTAATTTGGGAGTATCGCATAGCGGCAATTGCAAGGGACTGTAAATCCCTCCTCTTCTGAGTTCGGTGGTTCGAGTCCACCTACTCCCACCAAGGACCTTTAGCTCAGTTGGTTAGAGCAGCGCACTCATAATGCGAAGGTCTCAGGTTCGAGCCCTGAATGGTCCACTATCTCCTTCATACCTTCTGATAAATAACTCTAAATAAGTTTATCTAGATAGCTATATCAAAAGCATTTGCATACAATCCCGGAACAGCAATTCCAGACACAGAGCAATTTATTACAAGCGGTGGAGTTGGCTTCGATGATTTACTTCCTTCGGATTATCCGTGGTACGATTGCTAAATAAATAAATAAGCTATGATAAATTATACAAACACTAAAAAATAATTAACTATAAATGGAATTAGCATTAGGATATAAAGTACCTGTAGTATGGCACTTAGGCCCAAACAATTACGATCTAGGTTCAGGAGTTTATCATCCAGGAACAGTCGCAGTTGGACCATTAGATGGACCTCACGTAAGTGCAGATCCTGGTTTTACTGAAGGCCGTGGAGCAATATTAATTGCACAGCCAACTGAAGGCCCATGGGAAGCCGGTCTAATTGATGGAGTTGGCGCCCTAGTTGGAGCGGAAGGTTCAAGTCACATGTGGATGAGCCCATCAATTTGTGAAGACGGTAATGAGCGTTGGATTGTTGCGCTTGGTCGAACTGGGCCAAATGAGTCGCTTGAAGATCTTTCGGCGGCTTATGTCTGGAATCCTTTCCACCAAGAAGGAGCAACTCCTGGATATGGTCACGTAGTTTACGGAGATGATGGTCGAGAACCTAGATTCTTTAAGACTCAAAACTTTGCAGGTAAATCAGGAAACCAGATATCAATGCTGTTGGTTGAGCTGGTACAGTACATTTCTGATAATCTATTACTTGCAAGCGATGCCTATCCAGCGTTTGACAGAGCACTAGGCGGCGCGTCAACTGCATCTCAGTTTGAAACCAATGCTCGCAATTGGTGCTCAAATAACTCAGTTGCAATCATAAATGATTATCTTACTGGTTGCGGAGGCGGTGGAACTACAACGACAACGACTGCAGCTCCAACGACAACGACAACTACTGCCGCCGCAACGACGACTACGACAGCAGCTCCAACTACAACTACAACAACTAGAGCAGCTGCAACTACGACAACTACTGCCGCTCCAACTACTACGACAACTACTGCCGCCGCAACGACGACTACAACGACTGGTGCCAATGATTGTGACTGTTACACTATTGAGAATATAACGCCTGACCAATTACCTTTAAGCTACACTAATTGTAACGGCGAGCCAGTTGAAGTACAGATTCCAGGAAGACGTAACGGAATAAACGGTTCTGCTCAGATCTGTGCTAGAAGCTATGACACTGAAAACTCTGAAATACTTAACAACAATTTAGTGGTTACGAAAGGCGACGCATGTAGCCTAGTTGAAGGAGTTTGGACTTGCTGTCCAGAGATAATCATTGAGTTGAATAGCGGAAATAAATCGTTCTCCGCTATTTGCATAACCGAACCGGAATTACTGACGTTAACTGTAACTGATCTAGACGGTCAGCTGACTCTAGGAGTAGACTATGCAATCTCGTATGACGAAAACGGTTGCTTAGTAATTACTGTAGGTGTTTTAAGAAGCGGTACTTACACATTCGTGATTAACGGCTGTACTTACACTAAAGTAGTTTCATAATAGAACTACTTAGTTAATATTTTAAAAGCGGATTGACCTAGTTGATCCGCTTTTTTAGTATAATAGCTCTATGCAAAATGAATTTAAAAAGTACGCAATGAGCGAGCACGGAGTGTCGTCATTGAAGCTGCATTACTATAATCAGCAAGTTGAGGCGTCTATGACACCTTATATTTTAGAAGAGCGTGAAATGCGAGTTACTCAAATGGACATCTTCTCCAGGTTAATGCGTGACCGCATCTTGTGGGTCGCTGGTCCAGTAAACGATTACATGTCAACTATCGTGCAGGCCCAGTTAATGTTCTTGGACTCAGTTGATGGGCAAGATATTACAATGCACATTGATTCTCCAGGTGGATCAGTAAAATCCGGTCTTTCTATGGTCGATGTGATGGACTACATCAACGCTGATATTCGAACAGTTAATACTGGCATGGCTGCATCAATGGGATCCGTCTTATTGGGAGCAGGTGCAAAGGGCAAGCGTAGTTCCTTGAAACATTCAACTACAATGTTACATCAATCATCAGGCGGTTTCAGCGGAAATATCCAGGATGCAGAAGTTGATTGGGCAGAATGGCAAAAGGTCAATCACGAACTCTTTGTGTTGCTTGGTAAGTACTGTGGTAAAAAACCTGACCAGGTAAAGAAGGATGCGACTCGTGATTTTTGGCTTAATGCCGAAGAAGCCGTGAAATACGGAATCATTGATGAGATTGTAAAATCTAAAAAATCACATTAACATGGACCTATTTAGTCTGATGGATTCGATGATTGCTGGGGAGTTAGGCGTAGACGTTGAAACTTATATTGACGTAATTGAAAATCGATGTACTCTTGAAGAGGCTGACTTTATTATTTACGAGTGTTGTCAGCCACGAGATGTAGAAGCTGCAAAAAAACTATTCAATAGTAAACTAAACTAATATGGCAAAAAAATTATACATTGTGCGTGGACTGCCGGGCTCTGGGAAATCTACATTTGCACTAGACTTAGTTGGATCAGACTTTTTAGTTTGTGAAGCTGACAAGTATTTTATGCAAGACGGTGAGTACAAGTTTGATGGGTCTAAATTAAAAGAAGCCCATGAATCATGCAGAAGTCTCGTAGAAACTTACATGAAAGATTCTTTAGTCAATGATCAATTTTACCGAGAAATTGCAGTGTCAAACACATTTACTCAAGAATGGGAAATGCAACCTTATTTTGACTTAGCTAAACAATATGGCTACATGGTCTTTACCGTAATTGTTGAAAACAGGCACGGTGGCGTAAATCAACACGGAGTTCCAGATGAAGCTCTAACCAGAATGAAAGACCGTTTTGAAATCAAATTATAATATGATACCTATAACTAAGGAAATATTAAACTCATACGTGGAGCGTGGACTGGTGTTGGCAAATAGACATCAGTCCTTGCCGTTAACCATTTACAATTATTCCAGAACATGCCAATACGATTCAGTATGGGATGAAGTTACGTTACAGTGCAGAGGTCTCATCATGGATGACGCTGGCGAGATTGTTGCTAGAGGTTTCAATAAGTTCTTTAACTATGAAGAAGCGGCTGGTTCAGGAAAAATTCCAATCAAAGGAGACTACGTGTATGTGCAAGAGAAAATGGACGGATCATTAGGTATCTTATTCTATTATGCAGATGAATGGCACATGGCAACTCGCGGATCATTTCATTCGGACCAGGCAGTAGAGGGCTTGAAGATCTTAAAGGAGAAGTACAATAACCTCTTGGCATTTGAACGTAGTGTATCGTATCTATGTGAGATCATCTATCCCAAGAACAGAATCGTCGTTGATTACGGGTCAAAGCCTCGAATCGTTTTCTTAAGTGTCATATCACGTGGTGTAGAACTACACTGGACTACTGCGTGTTCATTTTTTAGTGCAAGCGGAATCCGTAAATCAGATATTGTTAAGACTGAACAACATTTTAAATTTAGTCCAGAACTTTACGAAAGCCTAAAGGCTCAGAACACCCGAAACGCGGAAGGTTTTGTGCTACGATTCCAACCAGACTCTTTCCGAATGAAGATTAAATTTGAAGACTACGTTCGATTGCACAGGCTCTTGACAAATTTTTCAAACGTTGATATTTGGGAGCACTTAAGCCGAGGCGAAGAGCTTGATCAGTTCTTGGAAATGGTGCCTGACGAATTTGATAAGTGGGTTAGAGAATGGGAAGTTGCACTTAAGGTCGCGCACGTAATGTGGATGAAGAATGCTCAAAATTACCTCAATCAACTTTCAGAAGAAGGCTTCACTTGCCGAAAGAGCGAGGCTCTATGGATTCAGGAGAGAGTTCCGCAGGCTTACTGGAGTATTATGTTCTTAATGCTAAACGACCGAGACCCAAGCTCACAGATCTGGAAGCAGATTAAGCCCGAATATCAGAAACCTTTCTGGAATAAGGACGAATAAATAACTAGAAATAGTTAATTATTTTATGCCAAGTACGCCAATTGCATACAATCCATCACTTGCCGCGATTTCTGGAACTCAACAAGTTGGGGAGTTAGCGGTCGGCACCAGCGCCCAAGCCTATTCAACTAAACCCGGCGGAGTAACTTGGTGGATGTCACCCGATACCGCATCAGGTTATGTAATTTCCGCTCCTAGAGCAGGTCAACCAAACCAAACGGCCGATACTGGCACAGTTAGATTTTGGAGATCTAAATTAAAGACTGATGCATCATTCTTGGAACTTGTAAATAAATTATCAAAGAAATTTGGTGGCGGTGTTCTGGCTGATGTGACTGCTGCTAGTGCGTGGTTAACCAGTAACGGGTACTGGACCTCATATTCTGCGCCGACTACAACAACTACGACTGCAGCGCCAACTATAATAACCTCTGGCCTTATTTTAAACTATGATATAAGTAATTCATCCTCATACTCAGGAAGCGGAGCTACCATAACCGACTTACAAGGAAATTCTAGTGCTACAACAGCAAATAGTCCAACCTATACTTCTTCAGGCGGTGGCTACTTAACATTTAACGGAAGCAATCAATACTTTGTTACCAACACCTCGCTAAATTCTAAATTGTCACCAGCAAATACATCGAATGTATTATCAATATTTGTTTGGGTATATCCTATGGATAATGGTGTTATCGTAGCAGAATTAGGACAGGCAACTACAAATGCCTTATGGCACGATTCTCAAATAGAGATGGTTTCTGGAACAATTAAATTTTCCGTTTGGTCTGGTTCCGTACAAAACTTATCATCGTCTATTTCAACACCCTTAAATAACTGGTACTATGTTGGATTCACTTATGACGGAACAAATTTAAGAGGATATGTTAATGGTTCATTGGCAGTGACTTCGGGTACAATAAGTAGACAAACTCCTTATAATAACGGAAGCGGCGTAGGCTTGCATTACTCAGTAGCTTCAATTGACAGTACAAGTCTTGGAGATGGAACGTATGCTAACATGAGATTCGGCGGAATGCAAATCTACAATACGGCGTTAACTGGCAGTAATGTGTTGACTAATTTTAACGCAACTAAATCACGATTTGGTTTATAATTCAACAACAAACGGCTTCTAGAACGAGCAATAACCACAGGCCTAATTTTTTGGTATATTAAGTTAAACCAACAAATATAAATTTATGGACAAGAAACTCATGATTAAGGCAGCGCTAGATAAATTGAATATCTTCGCAAAGAAATTAGGTAACTTGCTGATCGTTGCGATCGCAATGATTGCTGGATTCTTCATCGGTTATTACTACTGGGTAATGATGAATCAAACTAAAACATCTCCGCTTAAAAACATTAATCCGCTCGCTAAGACCTCTGTTGCAATCAATGAGCGCAACGAGTTACTAGTTATAGACCGAGCAAACGGTACCTACACAGTTTATCAAGACTCAGTTGGATTAATGATCTTTAACCTTTATGCTTCTAAGAAGTATGAGCAAATTGTTAAGTAATGTCAGCACGTTCAACTCTAATCTTTGGAGTGCTGTTATTATTTGCCGCAGTGTGGTCGTACGAAACAGCCCTGACTCAAGACCTTTGTCTTGATCGCTCCAAAGTATCGATCCAAAAAGCCCCACCCTGCATTAGACTCTATGATTATCTGCAAACCTATTCAGCAGAGTATGGAGTACCGTTTGAAATTGCGCTAGGCGTTGCTGAGACTGAAAGTGGATATAAGGGCCCATTCGATTGGGACTACAATCCAAAACTTACATCATCCGCTCATGCCTATGGTGCAATGCAAATACAAGTGCCGACTGCCTCATATACTTGGGGCAAGGCGGTTACTTCAAAGCAATTGCTAAATGACCTGGAATTAAACGTCAAGATCTCAATGAAATTGCTCTCAACTCTCTACAAAAAATACGAGAACTGGGGCCTGGTACTTGGCTGTTATAATACAGGCAGACCAATGATTAATGGATACGCTCTTAAAATTTTAAACAAGAAATAATATGGCAGACTTTTGTAACAGATGCGCAAACGAAATGTGGGGCGAAGATTTCCCACCAGAAATAGACGTTCAGAAAATAGCTGAATCTCTTGAGCCTAACACTTACATGCCAGTTCTATGTGAAGGCTGCCGAATGGTCGCTGTCGGTAAGAACGAGAAACATGAGATCATGGTAGCTCACACAATCGAAGAAGGTCAAGTAGACGATCTAGTTGAATGGACCTCGTACTCCGACTGGGAAACCCGACCTTTACCTTTTTAGTATAATAAGATCATGACATCACAAGAATTCAATAAAAAATGGGCAGAGTTTCTGGAAGAAGGCCACTATGGGCTAGCGCTAGATAAACCCGAAGTCGTTGAGTTCCTAGACAAGGAATTTGAACAACTATCTAAATTGCCAGACTTTAAATTTAGTCAAATCAAAAGCAAGTTTAACTCATTTCGTTTTTACGCAGACGGCGTCCCAGCTGAGAAGCGTAGCGAAATCGAGAAAAAAATTGCTGAAATATACAACGGATAAAATGGAAAGAAAATTAGCAAGCATTCAGAGAGTTAGGGACGTCAGGCCAATTGAGGGAGCTGATGCAATCGAAGTAGTACAGATCAATAACTGGAATGTCGTTTCCAAAAAGGGAGAGTACAAGACCGGTGACCTGTGTATCTATTGCGAGATCGATTCTTTCTTACCTGTGAAAGACGAGTTTGAATTCTTACGCAAGAGTTCTTACAAGAAGTTAGCAGATGGCTCTGAAGGATTTCGATTAAAAACTATTAAACTGCGCGGGCAAGTATCGCAAGGTTTAGTATTACCGATTGAAACCTTGAATGGAGCAGAAGAGATGGTGATTGGCACCAGCAAGCAACCGTGGGGAGATCAGCTACAGCTCGGGCCATACGATGATGCTCTGGTGATTGAAGAAGGAGCTGATGTTAGTAAACACTTAGGTATCGTTAAGTATGAACCTCCTGTGCCCGCTTCATTAGCTGGTGTAGCCAAGGGTTTGTTTCCGTCATTCATTCCAAAAACTGATGAAGAGCGTGTACAGAACTTAACCAATGAGTACTTAGGATATCGAGCTACCTCTTTCTACGTTACTGAAAAATTAGATGGATCATCATTCACAGCCTACATAAAAGACGGCGAGTTTGGAGTTTGTTCTAGAAATCTTGAACTACTTGAAACTGAAGACAACACCATGTGGAAAGTTGCTAGAGAACTGGATCTTGAAACAAAGATGCGCAGTCTTGGTAAGAATGTCTCTTTACAAGGAGAGATTATTGGTGAAGGTGTTCAAGGTAACCCATACAAGCTAAAGGGTCAAACTGTGAAGTTCTTTAATATATTCGATATTGATCAGCATCAGTATTACATTAAAGCCATGTTCTTAAATACAATCGAAAATCTTGGACTTGAAACTGTGCCGTTTGTTGCGGACCACTTCTCTCTACCTGATACAATCGAAGAGTTACTTGAATTCGCGGAGGGCAAATCTGTCTTGTGTGAGACTGCTGAACGTGAGGGTCTTGTGATCCGAAACATGGTTCGTACAATTTCATTCAAAGCAATCTCAAATAAATTTTTGCTAAAAGGCGGAGACTAATGAAAGTAATATTTTTAGACCATGATGGAGTTATATGTTTAGCAACTGAATGGGGAGGCAGACACAAGAAGCGACATAAGGCTGGATGTAAGAAAGATGCTAATGCTAAAGATATGCCACTTGATTTGCGGTTTGACAATTTCAATCCAAAGGCCGTTGATATTCTTAATGATATTATCAAACAAACTGGCGCTGAAATTGTCGTAAGTTCAGATTGGAAACGCTGGGCAACATGTGAAGAGATGGGAGAATATTATGAATCCAAAGGAATTTGTAAGAAGCCTATTGCATACACGCCGGCTTTAAGTGAGTGCACATGGTATAGCGAGAAGGTATTTGTGTGGGCACCACGATGGGATCTAGAACAAACTCGAGCTATTGAGATTAGACAATATTTAATCGATCATCCTGAGGTTACGCATTGGGTAGCAATAGATGACCTCAATATGGGAGCACCTTACACTGATCCAGATTGGGGCAAAATGGATCGAGATTGGGGACTTAAGAACTTTGTCTTGACTCCGAGATCTAGAGAAGGTATTAAACAAAATGGAATTAAAGAAAAAATCCTAGCGTTTTTGCTAATCGGAGAAAAATAATAAACCCAATTAGAGTTACCTTAGTATAATAGCCTATATGAAATACAATATCTACTTAGACGATGTCAGAACACCTAATCCAAATCCGTCAACTCACGATGAGCGTAACTGGACTGTGGTAAGAAGTTATGATGAATTTGTTGCTAAGATTACAGAGTTGGGTTTGGAAAATATTGCTTTAATTTCGTTGGACCACGATTTGGGAGACAGTGCAATGGCCGAATGGCATAGCAACGTGTATCACAACTACGAGTTGAACTACGATAATATTACCGAGAAAACTGGAATGGACTGCACCAAATGGTTGGTTGAACAGTGGATGGACGGTGCACCAGTTTGCAGAGTAATGGTACACTCAGCGAATGCAATTGGCTCTGCCAACATGATGGGTTACATAAACAACTACAAGCATATCAATCGCATGCCGCAAGATTGCACCAGATGGATCGTACCTTTTAAAATGGAAACAATAATTGACTAATATGATAACAGAAGCATTAGATTTCTACAGAGATAAAGTAACTGCACCCGAAAGAGTTGCACAAGCTGAATTACTAGATAGGATACTCAGAGACGAATTTAGGTTCGATAAGATTGAGTGCATTGAAACTGGCTGTACATACGGCAATTACGATAATTTCGGCCTGTACTTGGCAAAACTATGCCAACTGTCGGGCGGTAAATTTTCAACTGTAGATATTAATGTTGAAAGTATTGCTAGATCAATGCAGTTCTTTAACGAGAATCTAGGTCAATCAACAATTGAGTTCTCTGCATTAGATTCAGTAGATTATCTAAATGGTTATCAAGGTTCACCGAACTTAGTGCATCTTGACTCGTACGATTTAGACATGACTAATCCGGTTGCCTCAATGTTACATGGATTCTTAGAGTTCATGGCAATCAAAGACAAGATGCCAGTTGGCGGAATCTGTATTATCGACGATAACTACATGAAAGGTACTTGGATTGAATGGTTACAGACAGTTGACGGGGCAAAAACTGGCTTACAGGAAAGAATTGATGTAACGTATGAGATGGTAGGTAAAGGTGCACTGGTTTATCATTGGGTTAAGCAACGCGAAACTGAATGGCAAATAATTGGCGATCACTATCAGCCAGGTTCAAACATCAAAGTGATGCTGAAGAAGATCAGATAAGAAATGGGCTAGGTGGATAGCCAACAAGGTACAGTTAGACTGAATCATCCACAATTTGCCCTCTTGGCGGAATTGGTAGACGCGCTAGACTTAGGATCTAGTCTTAGGGTGAGAGTTCGAGTCTCTCAGAGGGTACAAAGGAAGAGTAGCTCAGTGACATTAATGAGAGCAAGCCTTAACGGCCGTGACTGTGGGTTGGATTCCTCCCTCTTCAATTTTTAATTAGATCAAATGGCGAATAAACAAATAACAATAGAACTAGATGACAAACAGCAGAAGAAGTTTGATAAATGGCTTTCTCATATTAAGGCTATATACGGTGAGGTTGGGCTGCTTACTTGGAAATGTACACCAAACGGAATTGGTAGTGAATTACGCGTCTTTAGTCATTTAACCCGAACTGAAATAGATTTAACTGATGTTGATAGCTGGTAAAGAATTATGTGATTGCGGCAAGATCGCAACATGGGTATACATGCCCGGATACTCGAGTAAAGAGAACTCTTACTCGTGCGATGATTGCGTTCCAAGAGGATGCGACTGTAATCACAGACACACTGATGTAAATGCGTATCATCCGCCGTTAGAAAGACCTGAACTTCCAGGAAAAGCGGATGAACCTTGGGTATGGATTGAAGATGGCAAAGTATGGACTCACGTCGACGAACAGGGCCGTCAGTTCCCATGTTGCGAATACGATCATGAAGTAGACGGATGGGAAAAAGATTAATTATGAAAACTCTAGTAATATCAGACGTTCATATTGGCTCAAAGGGCTGCAATACTGAAGGGGTAATTGAACTACTTAAGAATACTGAATTCGATCGCTTGATCTTGGTCGGCGATATCATTGACGGCTGGCTCTTTAAGAAATACAAGAAATTCTCAGTTGAACATACTCGACTTATCCGAAAGTTATTGAAAGTTTCAAAGAAACACGAGGTTATCTGGATTGCTGGAAATCATGATGAGTTTCTTAGAGAATATTTGCCAGTTGAGATTGGCGGAATTAGAGTTGTCGATGAATTCACTGAGGCAGGTATTTGGTTTTGCCACGGAGATAAGTACGACGGTATTGTAAAGATGCATTGGCTTGGAGTCCTGGGATCAGTTGGTTATGATATGGCAATTGTGATTGACCGATTCCTAAAGAAGTTCAACAAGAAAACAAGCTTATCGAAATACCTAAAGGATAATGTGAAGGCTGCGATCTCTTTCGTAACTGATTTTGAAAATGAAATGGTTCGACAGGCAAAGAAAAGAAATTGTCATACTGTTGTCTGCGGTCACATTCATACGCCAGCTGATAAGGAAGTGGACGGTGTCCGATACTTAAATACTGGCGATTGGATTGAAAATACTTCGTACGTGGTGTACGAGACTACTGGCTTTGATCTAAGCTCTCAAAAATTAACTTTAATTAAGTAATGAAAGAATCTTTAACTATTGTAATTCCATGCCTCAATGAGGAAGCCTATATTGGCCGAACTCTTAGACATATTAAACGACAAAATGGAATAGACGGAGTTAGAGTAATTATCGCAGACGCTGGATCTACTGATTCAACTCTCAACATAATTAAAGAGTTATCAGAACAGCTGGACCTTAACGTTGAAGTAATTAAAGGTGGCTTGCCAGCTGTCGGTCGAAATGCTGGTGCGAAGTTAGCAGATACTCCATACTTATTATTCTTGGATGCAGATGTCACATTCACTCACCGAGATGTTATTAGAGAGTCAATTGCCTCTTTGTATACTGGCAATTACGCAATGCTTGGTACTTATCCAAAGTATAAAGGTGAGCTAGACATTCGCGCTGTGCTAATATTTTTACTAAATGAAATTGTTACATGGTACCTGTCCAAGACCAGACCATTCGCAATTGGCGGATTTATGCTAATGCGAAGAGCTATATTTAACGAGCTTGGCGGATTCGACGAAAGGGCTCATCAAAGCGAAGATTGGTTACTGAGCAGAAAGATTAAGCCTGCGAACTTCAAATTAGTTCCTGAATTAATTACACAAGACAATCGTCGATTCAAGAGATATGGTTATTCTAAAATGGTACAGCTAGTCTTTAGAAACTGGCTAAACCGCAACAACGAATCCTATTTCTATAAAGACCAAAACTATTGGAAGTGAGAATATAGTACTATAACAAACAAACAAATACATGAGTAAACTAAAGGCCGAATTTGAACAGTTTGTTAAGGGTAAGCATCCAATGTTCGAGTTTAGACCTCAACAAAAAGAGGCTATCCTTGCAATCATAGAAGCATACGATGAAGATTCAAATGGAGTATTCCTATTGGACGCCCCGACTGGTTCAGGTAAGTCTGTGATCGCAATGTTGTTTGCGGATTTTTTGGCTTTTAAAGGAAATCGTGGCTATATCCTTGCATCTGACTTGGCTCTACACGATCAATACGTCAAGGACTTTCGTAGCATGCAACTCTGGAATTGGGGTAATATTAAAGGAGTTGACAATTACACGTGTGCAGTCAATGGAGAAAGATTTTCAGTCGGAGAGTGCAAGAGCAAAGGAGTCTCATACGAATCAGCTGAGGCTCTTCCGTGTTTTAAGCAATGCGGTTACTTAACCTCTCGTAAAAAGGCGATCAAATCGCCAATTGCACTACTCACATATCCTTACGCTCTCATTCAAAGAAATTACGTTGAGCAGCAACAGCAAGGTAAAGGTAAAGGTTCACCTTTTCCACAGAGAGATTTTGTTGTCTGTGATGAGGCTCACAAACTATTGGATATTGTACAGAGCCACTTTAGCCCAATCGTATCACATGAAATTCACAAGAAGGTTGAAAAGATTCTTGAGAACATTGGCGATCTTGGACTTAAGATCCCTAACGTAAATCTAATGGGTCTTAAGAAGAACATTGAGGAGGTCTATGCAGAAGAGGCACCAGCCGTTATCTTAGCTCATCTAAAGGAGATCACTAAAATACTTGGAGGTCTGGTTAAAGAGACTGCTGATATTCGAGAAGTTGCAGGTAAAGAATTCGGAGAAGACTCGGTTCCACAAGACTGGTTAGCAACCTTTAACTTGACTGACTGGTTAAAAGACGTGCACTGCAAATTAGAAGACTATAGTGATATCATTGAAAAGACTGGAGTCCATAAGATGGTTAAGAATCCTGGAGAAACGTCAATCACGTTCAATTGTATCGATGAGTACTACTTATTACACAAGCACTTCTTCAATAAATTTGGATTCAAATTGCTAATGACAGCGACGATGGGAGGTACTCAGGACTTTATGCGAAATCATGGAATCAAAGATGCAAAATACTTTAAGATTGAGAGTCATTTCAAGTGGGACAGATCGCCAATCATATTTTATCCTGGCAAGAAACTGTCGACCCGATTCCTAGCTGACAATCTGGATTGGGCGGTTGCTCGAGTAACTGAGATCCTAAACACGCATAAGACAGAATCAGGAATCATTCACACTGGATCCTATGAGTTGGGCCAAAAGATTTGGAAGGCTCTACCTAAGGATGTCAGAAAGAGAGTTCTGCTGTACAAAGGCTCTGAGGAAAAGGAGAAGATGCTGAAGAAGATGAAGAAGAATCGTGGCACAGTTGCAATGGGGCCTTCTCTACTTGAAGGCCTAAACCTAGTTGACGACTTATCAAGATTTCAAATATTTCTAAAGGTTCCGTACCCTTACCTAGGTGACAAGTACGTTGCGGCCAAATTAAACTATTCACAGCAATGGTATAACTGGAAGACCTCGGTTTCGGTCCTACAAGGAGTCGGTCGGTCAATCCGAACCCCAGAAGATTGGGCTGTGACCTACTTAATAGATGGGTGTTTTGCAGATCTATTTAAGAGCGCAGGTACTCAATTCCCACCAGAGTTCAGGTCTAGAGTCAAGGTTGAATATAAATAACCTAAAATACTCTGACTGATGTCAATCATAAACTGGGAACTACACCAAAAAACTTTACCGAAGACCAAGCTTGCCACGACATTCATGGATTTCAATGCTCTGCATGAAGCCAAGAAGGTTGAGACTCTTGAAGAATTCGCTAAGAATCGTTTGGGCGGAGCCTCAAAGATTGCACAGAATGCCAAGGAAAAGGGTGGAGATGCTCTCCTAACCTATCAGCATTTTAAAGTTAAACTTCCATACTATCAAAAAGCAGCAGCCGGCAAATTTAACCTAGCTGAGGCCAAAAAAGAATTATCGGAACACCTAAAATCAATTGACGGCTCTACTAAAGCAATTTCACTAAAACAGATGGACTTTCAAAGAATCGTTGGAAAAATTGAGGTTCTAGGCGAACTGATTATCAAATACAATGAAACACGTTAAATTATTTGAAGATTTTGATCTTGATAAATTCTTACAGGATCCAGATGCAGAGTTCGCAAAGAACGAGGACAATCCAGAATTAGAACCCGGAGATTGGGTTGAATCGTATCGCGGTCCTGGCCAACTACTATCAATTGATGGTGAATTCGCAAGAGTTAAATTAACAGGTAGCCGTGAAACTATTGCAAAGGTTCCAGTCTTTGCGCTAAAGAAAATCAAGAGGTCTTCGGTTAATGCTGAAATGCCAGATACACAAGGCGAATTAAGACAAATCGCGGATCAAGTTGCTCAATACGTTAATATTCTAGACGGTGATGATGATCTTGATTCTGAAATGTCTAGTGTTAACCCGGATGCAGTTGTAAATTTCCTACAGGACATTCTAATTGATATTATTTCAATAAGCCGAAAAGATCCGGATGCTACGTTAAGTCCAGAATATAGAGAAATGGGTGCAGGTATATCAGCACTAGCTCACTCAGCTAGAACCGGTCAAAATGACGAGCAAATCGACTCAATCTTAGATAAATTCCAGAGTCTGGAAGGAGTTCGTGAAAATCAGCAACGTAATTATAATCGGCTAAAGGCCCTAGGTCTTGCGAGCAACAATTTTATTGATGTTGAAAACGTTCAACCTGAAGAAAAGGATATTATGCGAGCCGCTGGTCTATTTAATAGCTATGGATTCGATGAGGGTAAAGCTTCAAGAATGGCACAGTTAATTAAAGAGCCAATGAAGATGGTTCGTCGAGTTAAGGCCGTATGTCAAGTTTTCGTAAACCACAGAGACACTCGATATTACGCAACTACTCCAGAGCAAATTAAGCAGAGACTTACTAGCAAATTACGGTACTCTTTTAGGGAGCCGATGTTAAAGCTAGGTTTCACAGATGCTCAACTTGAACAAATGATAGATGCAGCAATCGCTGACAATGCAACAGTATCTGAAAAGAAACGCCTTGAATGGCACGATTCTAATGCACCGGACGCAAACGGTAAATTCAAAGAACTTGGAGTAAATGCGCTAGCTGATTGGTTAATTAAGACTAGAGGCAAGAACCTGCAAAAAATATCAGGTTCACTAAATCAGCAAATTGCATTCAATAAAAAGAAAAATCCTAGTTACGCGGCAAAGATGGAAAAAACAAGAGAAGCAGTAAAGCGAAAATTGGGAAAATCCAACGATTAATGCAGAGATTTCACCAAGATAAAATAAAAGCTTGGAATTATTGGGCCCCATCTATAGAGAATCATTCCAGCGAATTAATTTACAATAGAATAGTTGAAAATATTCAAACGAATAAACACTTTTCGTTGATTCGGTTAGGAGACGGTGACTTAAAAGTCTTGTTGGGATTAGGAGGAACACCAGTTCTACCGAAATACGAAGAACTTTTTAAGAAATCGATTCTCCCAATATTAAAGATAAGTGATTCTAATCTAATTGTAGGCATTGAGAATAATACTCCATGCTGCGAGCTAATTTCAAATAATTTTCCATTAGAATTACAAAATTTCTATGATGAAATTTCTCCAGAATTCTTGAAGAATAACTCTGTAATTTTTATGCATATATATGCTAATTATGGACTACTTGATCTATTTGAATCATTTAAAAACCGAAATTTAATTATCGTTGGTCCAATATATTTAGGCAAATTATCAATAGTTTCAAAGAGCTGTAAATATGTGAGTACTGAACCTGAGAATGTTTGGGAAAGCTACGATACTTTAGAGAATCAAGTGATAGACTTGATTGAAAATACTGAGGACCCAGTTATTTTATATGCATGTACGATTGCCGGAAAGATGCTAATAAGTAATTTGTATTTTAGGTATTCAGATATAACTCAAATTGATATCGGATCTGCGTTAGATCCTTATGCAGGTTACATAACTAGACCTTGGCAAAAAAATGAATTATTGCATGACTGAAATTAGTCTAATATTACACACTTGCGATAAATACAGTTTCTGTTGGGATCCATTTTTTAAATTTACTGATGGAAACTTAATTGACTGTCGCAAATATTTTTGTACTGAAGAATTATCAGTAGAGCAGAATGGCTGGATCAATTTAAAAACTGGATCAGGCGAGTGGAGCAATCGACTAATTACTATCTTAAACGCGATTGATACTCCGTATATCGCATACATGCAAGAAGATTTTTGGCCATATCGTAAATTAGAATTAGACATTTTTAATAAGTGTTTTACTGATTTAAAAGATGAAAATCTCTCCGCTTTCTATATCACGTCTCGCCCTCCAAATAAACCAGAATTCGGAATATTTAAAGATCACAGTTTGTTTGAAGGTCATCAGATTCTAGAATTTGCTGAAGAGTCTCCGTATTTATTGAATCATCAATTTGGTATCTGGAATAGACTTGATTTATTGGATTTACTGATTACGAATGAGAGTCCATGGAATAATGAGATTCATGGAACTCAACGAATCCGACGGGCCGGTAACCATGCTAAATATCGAGTGATTGATTTTAGCTGGTATAATGCGGTTGTACGAAAGGGCCAATTTACGGATGACGCATATTTAATGCTACAAAAAATTTAACTACATATATTATGATTCAAAACTCTGATAAGAAATAAGTTTAATATAAATAAAACCGAAAAGGAATTTTATAGTATATTATTAACATGAAAACACTATCATTACATCGATTAAGTTTATGTACTCGCAGATCTAGATCTGAGAGACTTAGGCCGTGATGTGATGGAAAACTAAAACCTTACATGGGGCTTAAGCGCAAGTTTAAGCCCCATTTTTTATTAGGTCAGTTCGGTCGTGGAGGCCGGTGGGACTGCAAATCCCACGGAGTTGGTTCGATTCCAACACTGACCTCTGTGGCGGTAGCTTAGTTGGTTAAAGCGTCTGATTGTGGTTCAGAAGATCGGGGGTTCGATTCCCCTCTGTCACCCCACGCCTCGGTGGTGAAATTGGTAAACACGCTCGGCTTAAGATCGAGTGCAAAATGCTTGTGGGTTCGATTCCCACCCGAGGTACAAATGGCCCCGTAGCTCAGCGGAATAGAGCAACTGCCTTCTAAGCAGTAGGTCACAGGTTCGAATCCTGTCGGGGTCACTAAATGCTCTCGTAGCTCAATGGAATAGAGCACTTCGCTACGGACGAAGGGGTTGGGAGTTCGAGTCTCTCCGAGAGTACCAAAACTTGAATAAATAATCAAGTATAATAAAGATGGAACATAGAGCCTCGCTCTGTTCGTCTCGGGTCCGCGGGCCTTTGAGTAATCAATAGGGTTACAAAGAGATGAGCAAAAAAAACATAACTACTATGTACCAACAAACAAACACCCTAAACGTGGGCAGTTCAATCTCGTATTCGAACTATGACCCCAAACCTGAAGCTCACATTACAAAGAGCAAAAATCGTCTAAGATTATATAGCGGAACAACTGTCTATCTAAAGGACGAATCTCATTTTGAGATAGAATTATTCAACCCAAAAACAGTAAGAGTCCTAGCTAAGATCAGTGTCAACGGCCGCGTCATCTCAGGCGGCGGAATCATTGTGAATCCTGGCCAAAGAGTTTACTTAGAGAGATTCATTGATGAGGATCGTAAGTTTAAATTCTCAACGTATGAAGTTGAAGACTCTGAGGCAGCTAAGAGTGCTGTTTTCTTTAATGGCAACATTAAAGTTGACTTCTATTCTGAAATAGACTCACAGATACAGTACATGCCGTATTCTACTCCATCCTGGACAGCTAACCCTGTGTATGGTGGGTCTACTGTCAATACTTTGTACTGCTCAACCAACTCTGCTGTCGGAAATCTAACTTTGACCAGTAGTGCATCAGCACCGGTTGCTGGATCTTTAGAAACTGGCCGTGTTGAAAAGGGCGCTAAATCAGATCAAGGATTTACTAATAGCTACGGCACGTTCAATTCATGGACCTGCTCAGTGTATCAATACAAGATCCTACCTGAGAGTCAAAAACCTGTAGAAATTGGTGAAATCCGATCTTATTGCACAGGTTGCGGCACCAGAATAAAAAAGAGTAATTGGCAGTTCTGCCCTAGCTGCGGAACACCACTTGCTAATTAACATTTGACCAGAGCGAGGCTCAAATTGTTCCACCAATAAAGATAAATAAACCAAAATTACCTACTTAAAAATGGATAATCTAAACAAAAGTAGAATTCTTAGCTTTGAAGATTTCGTAACACAAGGATTGGACAATCAACCTGAGGTTGATGCTAACATTCACATGGACGGACCTGACATGGGTCAAGGTCAATTGGAATTGCCTGCACCAGCACAAGAGCCAATGGGCAACGAAATGCCACAGGGCGAAGAACCTAATCTTATGATGATGGACGAACCTGCGGACAACCCAGAAGAGCCGGCAGACAATCAAGAACAACCAGCTATCGAAGAAGAACCTACTGACTCCGATAACGCAGAATTAATGTAAAAATATTTTCCGAATACACCATGAGTGGACGCACTAGCAGATCGCAGGATGGCGATGTTGATAACATGATGAATGAAATCCTTGAAGCACTTGAACTAATCAAGGCAAAGATGCCCAATGGTGAAATTAAAGTAATTCAAGAAAAGATTTCAGGTATTGAATCTTCGCAAGAAGATATGCACGAAGACCTGCGCCTAATTAAGAAACAATTACTTGATCCAGAAGATGGAATTGTTGTTCGTGTTAACAAGAATACTGAATTCCGTAAAAAGAAAGAAGAGGCTGAACGCGATTACTCTAAAATAATTGATGAGCATAAAGAACTAATGTCATTTAAAGGCACTGTGACTAAATTTTTATGGATCATCATCAGCTCAATTGCAGGTATTATTGTTGCAATGTTGTTTGGCAATACTGCAAAGTAAGATGAATCACGTTAAATCATTTACAACATTTATTACTGAAAAGAAAAAGCCTGGACTTTGGGATAATGTTCAGGCTAAAAGAAAGCGCGGCGAATCTCCTGCAAAGCCTGGAAGCAAAGGCTATCCTAAAGAAAAAGCGTGGAAAGCTGCATCAACTAAAGAATCCCAAGGCTACACTCAATTTATGCAACAGGCTCAAGTTGCTCAAAGCGGAAACCCATATTGGTTTGGCGCTAATCCCAAAAAGAGCAAAAAATCCAATACCTAAAACTAAAGTACTGTAATTGTAGTATAATATTTAAGACTAAATAATCTTAGATATGAACTATATTACTGTTACTAAAGAAGAGTTTGAGCTTAACTCATCAGGCGGTTTCTCAGACGGCTCTACCTATACTGAACAAGAATTAGGTAAGGCACTAAATCAAATTTGGCAAGATCGCTCTATGCTGACCAAGAGTCAACGTGAACGAATTATTGCTATCACAACTGAATCATTCGTAGAACAATGAAAGCTATACTAATCATATTAGCTGGAGCAATTATGTTTACCGCTTGCGAAACCAGAAAACCTGAGTCTATTGTAATCAAAAAATTTGCAGTAGTTAAGACCTACCGAGTTCAGCCAGTTTCAATTCATGACGAAATGTCTCCTCGATGGAAAGCTGTACTGTCAAATGCGGATACGGTTCCTTGCACTGGACATACTCAAGTAGGTGATTCAATAACTTATAAATTTATAAAGTATGGAAGAAAATAAGATAATTGAAAGCGACGAGCGGTTCTATAAAGAAACGGTTGACGTACATGCTCTTAATTGGCTAAAGAATTGCCAGCACCAGAATTTAATTGAGTACATTGAATTTAATGGTGGGCCGCTATTAGCGAATTGGATCTCCGAATTTGGAGCAATTAAGGTTGCTCGCGATATTGAACACAGAATAAACGAAGAACTAAAATAATAATGAATATGAATACATTTATGAAAGTCATCTATATTATAATGACAATTACTCTTGCAATATCACTAGGAGTTGACGCAGCCGCTGGAAAATTTGACATTTGGAAGTACAACTGCGCAATATGGGTTGCAACTGCCTGGATGACAGATCTTAGAGCCAATAAACTTGAGAAACAATTAAACGATATTTACGATGGCAGCAATAAGTAAACACTACGGCGATGTTGCCAATTGGATAGAGAAAGTAATTGACTCATGTGAGCATCCGCTTCAAGAGTCAGCTGCTAGAAAACTGATTCGTCTTTTTGAAAAGCAGTATTTCGATAAATTGGACACTCCAACCTTCTTTGAAGTATCTCGAAGTCTTAACCATAGACTGGACGATAAGACGTTTGGTAGATTAGATAAAAAATTTAGTACACAATCATGAGTAGGTTAAATCAAATTAAAATCCCAGCAGTTCTCGATAAGGATAATGTATTAAGAATTGCGGTTGAGCAAGGAGTAGTTGAAAACGAGTTTAATTGGAAACTGGTTCGTGAACGTGATGGGTTAACTAACCAGTCTAAAGCAATAAAGTGGTTAGAGTGGAATGACGAAGGTCGTTTTAAAGCTGAGCACGATAAACCTGCTATTGGTTATTCACTTATCATGTCTCCTTTTAACCAATTCTTTACTTGGCAAACGACTGCTGTTACTGAAATAGTAGAGCAGCGCGAAGACTACCTTAAATTTAAAACCCGAAATAGTAATTACGAACTATTTAAAATTTCCGAAACAGATGCAGAATCTAAATAACCTAAATATTGCGGACTTCGCAAAAGAACACGCAGTTAGCTTGGTGAAAACTTTAGCAGTTGCACAGAGCATGAATATGGTATCGACTGAAGAAGACTTAACTAATCTGATCTCAGCTGGCATTGAAACTGCAATTGAAGATTTTATGATAATTCTTGATCCACCAAAACCCGAATCACATGAAGCTTGAGGTATTTGAGAGAATCATTACGCAGATTCAAAATCAGCAGGAACGTAGTTTCGCCGCTAATAAACTAGGCATTGACCTAATGACGTACGAAGAAGAGTATTCTGAGGTAATTCATCTCTTATTGAGCGCGTATTACGGTGAAGTTGGTCGAGACTGGATTGATTGGTACTTATATGAAAGGGATTCTCTTAGTGGTGAGATTAATCAAGCTTGGGACAAGGACGGTGCTCCAATATGTTACGATATTCCAAGTCTATGGAAAGAAGTTGAGGAGATCAGAGTTAGTACGGACTTTAAAGAGTACGAATTACCAAAGAGAATGAGTGAGGGTGGTTTAATTGACTTTGAAAAATTAATAGGAAAATTCTTTAAATTTTAAGTACATTTAACTTATGACAACTGATCAAATATTAGCGTCAATTAAACCGACAGTTCACAGGTTTAGACGTCTTTCTCAAACACTCTCAATTAAATTGCTGAGAGCATTTAACCCACTCGACCGAGAAAGACCAGAAAAAAATAGTTCCGAATTAGACGCTGCTCTACTCTTCAAGAAGATGCTAGTTAAGGCGGATAGTGAATTGCTAATTAGCCCACTCAGTGGTCGATATTTCCTAAAGAACGATCGCAAGCAAATACTTATTATCTTAACTGAATATGAGTTGGTTGTGATCAATCACGTGTTTGGCTACAATATCAAAATTTCCCAAAAATTACAAAGGTCTCTGTACCAAGCATTCGTTAACGAAGTTGAACAACGTCGCACAGCTATGGAAAATGCATTTAGACAAAATGTAAAGCATTCGCTGCAATCTATAATCTCTCACATTAATGACTAAATTTACAAAACTTGCCCTAATGGGCGCTAGTACTATATTAATAACTGCTGGATTTATCGTAACTGGTATCGTTGCTGCGGCTTCAAACCGAACAAAAGTGGTTGAGTCTTCAACTGTTCAACATAGGGACACCGTAATTGTTGAAAAACCAGTTTATCTTAAACCTGACACGGTTAGAATACCTGTACCGTGCAAAAAATTTCACTGCGATTCCGGTCTAAAACCTAAACCGAAACCAGTAGACGATAGTATAATAATTAATCAAACAACACCTCAATAATATGGAAGTAAATTTCGCAGACACATTCTTTGAAAGTTTCAAGAGAATGATTGATAGAGAAAAATGGTACTGGAAAACCTGGGATTTCATTAGATATGATTTGCCTCGTGGCCTAAAAAACTTTTGGCATTTTCGTAAAGCTGTCTGGAATTACAGATGGTGGAGCGGTCAACATGCAGTATTGCCACTAATGCAAGCTGCGCTTGAGGACATGGCTGTAAATATTGAAAGACGAGGTCATGAAGTTGAGTCTAGCTCTTCTAAGAAGATTAGAGCAATGAAGCGAGCTGCAGATCTTATGCAACACTTCGTTGATGATGATTTTATTGAATTAGCTGAAGCTGAATTGGGAGAGATTATACATCACCCATGGGAGTTTGAACCTGCTGAACAAGAAGGTTATGTGCAGATCAAAGATCAGGATACACCAGAAGAAAAAGAACACAATAGCAAGGTATTTGCAAGAGCTCGTGAAATCGAAGAACAATTATGGGATGAGTTATGGCACTTAATGAAAGGTCAAGACTATTCAAAATTCGAGAATGCTCCTGAAGACCTGGATCACAATGAAAGTTGGGATCACTGGCAAAATCAATTTGACGGCAGCGGCTTAAGAGGCTGGTGGGATTAATAAAATAACTACAATACATATACATGGCAAAACAATCGCAAAACAGTAAAACTCCAATGTTGGATTCCTTCGGTAAGGACTTAACGCAATTAGCGTTCGAAGGCAAGCTTGATCCGGTCGTTGGCCGATCTGCTGAGATAAAGAGATGCAGCCAAATCTTGGCACGTAGAAAGAAAAATAATCCGCTTTTAATTGGTGAACCTGGTGTTGGTAAAACTGCAATAGTCGAAGGTCTTGCTGAAATGATTATTGACCGAACTTGTCCAAGAGTCCTGTTCGATAAGAAGATTATCTCTCTTGAGCTTGCAAACTTGGTCGCTGGTACAAAATACCGAGGTCAGTTTGAAGAGCGCATGGAACAAATCATTCAAGAGGTTCAACAGAACCCAAATATTATTCTATTCATTGACGAAATTCATACACTAATTGGAGCTGGCTCTGCGAGCGGTTCATTAGATGCGGCTAATATCTTGAAGCCAGCACTTAGCCGTGGAGAGATTCAATGCATTGGTGCAACAACAGTCGATGAGTACCGTGGATCATTTGAAAAAGATGGAGCACTTAATCGTAGATTTCAACAAATCTTGGTAAATCCATCTAGCTCAGCCGAAACTCGTCAAATCATGGAAAATATCAGATCCAAATACGAGGATCACCACTCTGTTCACTATAGCGATGATGCACTAGATGCATGCGTTTCCTATAGTGATCGATACATTCAGGACAGGTTTTTACCAGACAAAGCAATCGACTTAATGGATGAAGCTGGGTCAAACGTCCACATTAATGGAGTAGTTGTACCGGATTCAATTAAGAAACTTGAAGAAAAATTAGGCGAAGTTACTGAGAAAAAAGATAAAGCAGTTAAATCACAGCAATACGAATTAGCTGCTAAGCTTAGAGACGAAGCTCTAAAAGTAATTGACGAAATTTCCGATGAGAAGAAACTTTGGGAAGAGTCTCTGAAAGTTAATAGGCTTGAAGTAAATGAGGCTGATATTGCAGCAGTTGTTGCATCAATCACAGGTATTCCAGTTACTCGTTTACAAGGTTCTGAACTTGAGAAAGTTGCTAACATGGAAACTACGTTAGCTCAGAGCGTTATTGGCCAAGGCGATGCGGTCCGAAAATTAACCCGAGCAATTCAACGTTCTCGAGCAGGTCTAAAGTCCAAAAAGAAACCAATCGGTACATTCATGTTCCTAGGCCCCACCGGTGTTGGTAAAACTGAATTGGCTAAGCAGTTAGCAAAATTCATGTTCTCATCAGAAGATGCCTTGATCAGAATAGACATGTCAGAGTACGGAGAGAAGTTTACCGCAAGTAAAATGTTGGGAGCTCCTCCAGGATACGTTGGATACGAGAATGGCGGTCAGTTGACTGAGAAGGTAAAACGTAAACCCTATTCTGTGATTCTACTTGATGAGATTGAAAAAGCTCACCCGGATATTTTTAATACCCTATTGCAAGTATTGGACGAAGGCCACATGACTGATGGATTAGGGCGTAAGATTGATTTTAAAAATACTGTGATCATCATGACTTCAAACGTTGGAGTTAAGGGTCTACAAGAGTTTGGTGCAGGCATTGGCTTTGCAACAGCTGACTCAATTGAAAAGCAGAAAGATCTGGCTCATCAAGTTTTACAAAAGGCAATTAGCAAACAGTTTGCGCCAGAATTCATAAATCGAATAGACGATATTATCATTTTTAATTCACTTGAGAAAGACGATATTCGTAAAATCATTGAGATTGATATTGCTGATCTAGCTGCTCGAGTTAAAGAAAACGGGTATACAATTGAAGTTACTAAACAGGCAAAGGACTTCTTGATTGAAAAAGGATATGATCCTAAGTTTGGAGCTAGGCCGTTAAAGAGAGTGATCCAGTCACACGTAGAAGACCTCATTGCTGAAGCCTATATTGACAATAAGATCAAGGAAGGAGATCATCTGGTGATCACGTATAAGGCGAAAGACGAAAAATTATCTATTAAATAATGGGACATCAAATCAAGCCAAGCGTCTGTAAAGGATGCGAAGTACCCAAAGGCTGGGGTAAAGAAATTATTATTGAAAATAATGAAAATTACTGTGGCAAGATCTTACAGTTCAAAAAGGGTTGTAAGTTCTCAATGCACTATCACCTAATTAAGGATGAGACCTGGTATGTAAACTTCGGGGAGTTCCTTTATCGTTGGATTGATACTGAAACTGCTGAAGTGCATGAACAGCGTCTAGTCGAAGGTGATGTTGTTCGACAACGACCAGGGCAGCCGCATCAACTAGAGGCTCTATTTGATGGAGAGATTTTTGAGGTCTCAACCGAACACTTTGACCAAGATTCTTATCGTGTATGGGCGGGCGATTCTCAAGTCAAATGATTCGCTTAACCAGCTACGAGGTTTCCAATCACGGAACCGCTGATCTGTTTAAGATATTTTTCCAATACGTTGGGTCTGCCAAGTCCAGAATCAAGATTGAGGTATGGGATAGAGTTTTCAAAACAACCGAATATTCAAGAGTTGAGCTTAACACGGATCCGCGTGGTAATTATTGGGCAGAGTTTAGGTCGGATTCGCATATCGTAAATCAAGAGAATCAACTAACTACTAAATTTAATTTTGGCGTAGAGCTAAGAGTAATTAACATGGACTCAGGCGATCTTCAAGTGATTGATGTTCCATTTTTAATAACTGACATAAAGATCAGAAAACCAGGTTTTCCAAATGTATGGATAATCGGAGATTCAAATGTTGCTTACCTGTTTAAGAATAAGAAGGCTGAGTTTGGCCAATTCACAGGAGTATCTCATCTTTCTCTGTCGATGAATCGCTTTAGTAAGCAGGTAACGACAGATTTCTATAGATCAATTCCATTTATTGAAAATGACTTTGCTCTCTTTCTACTTGGTGAAATTGATATTAGAACAAGCATCATACGTAATTCCGGATTAAAAAAACAATCAATTGAAGATACAGTATGTCGCGTATTTGACAGATTTATAGAGAGAGTAACTGAATTTACTGAATTGTACCCGGGTCTTGGCGTTGCAGTATTGATGCCTCCGCCTCCATTTAGAGACTCAGTTAAATTAGACGAAGGGCTCGTTAGTGGATCAGAGGATGAGAGAATGTTGGCATATAAGACTCTTAAGTCTATGTTGCAATACTCGCTGGGTTCAAGGCTAATTGACTGCTATCATGACTATTTGGACGATGGCGGTTTCGTAAGGGCCGAATTTCTAAATCCTGGAGATAATCATATACTAGACAGCGAACCTTTTTTTAGGTCGCTTACCAAAAAAATTAAAGACTATGAAACTAATTTGGGTTAATGGAACATTTGATGTAATGCATGTCGGTCATATCAGGCTCTTGGAATTTGCAAAGAGTTTAGGCGATTTTTTAATTGTTGGGCTTGACACAGACGATCGCATTAAAGAGTTAAAGGGTCAAGATCGACCAGTTAATTCACTAGCCTCTCGTATAGAATTTATGAGATCGATAAAATGGGTCGATGAGGTTGTTAATTTTGACAGTGATGAAGTGTTGTCCTCATTAGTTAAGTCAGTTAGACCGACCGTGATGGTAGTCGGCGAAGAATATAAAAATAAAAAGGTAATCGGATCCGAATGGGCGGACGAAGTAATATATTTTAGTAGAGTTGGAGACTATTCAACTACTAGGATTATCAATAACAAATAATTTATTTTACATGAGAATTTTAGTAATTGGCGAAGAATGCCTAGACGTATTTGAATACGGCACCTGCACACGACTTAACCCTGAGGCCCCAACTCCAGTATTTGTGAGTGGACAAAAGGTAACAAATGGAGGCATGGCGGCAAACGTCTATGCAAACGTTAGCGAGCTATTGCCTGATGCTGAGATTAAATTTATAAAACAGCCAGGTGGTGATATCGTTAAACACAGGTATGTCGATCAAGCTTCTAACTATATCTTATTAAGAGTGGATCATGATGGGCCAGTTGATCCCCTAGAGCTTGACAGCAGAATCATTGACCGAATCTATGAAGCTGATATCGTTATTGTCTCTGACTATTGCAAGGGCTTCTTAAGTACTCAAACTCTTGAAGAAATTGCTAAAGTGGCAAAGGTAAGTTTCCTAGATACAAAGAAGCCTCTTGGTTATTGGGCCAGAAACTTCTCATGGATCAAAATTAATTCAAAGGAGTGGGAGAATCCAAATCACGATTCAGAATTCATAAAGGATTTTGGCTTTAAGATCATTGTTACGCTCGGAGATAAGGGCGCCCGAGTTGGCCAAGTCATTGTTTCACCAGAAAAGAGAGTTGAGGTTAAAGACGTATCGGGCGCAGGAGATTCATTTCTGGCTGGCCTTGCTGCGTCGTATGCTAAAACTCGAAACCTGGATACAGCAATTAGATTTGCAAACCATTGCGCTGGGTTAGCGGTTTCTAAACGTGGAGTCGTTTCTAGCCTCGACACCGCCATATAAATAACCCTACAAAAAAAGGGTTATACTAATGGGCAAATTCGGCAAAAGAAGACTTCCTCAATTCATGGATAAAGAGGCTACCTCCATGGGAGCCAATCCAAAATCACATCAAGACAATTTTAAAAGGCTTAAAGGACTAGGTTTAGCTGAACCCGGTAAACCTGGTGTTATCAAAATCATGGGTAATAAGCCAGAGGACCTGGCTGAAATTCAAGCAGCTGGTTACAAAGTGCGTAGAATCACGGACAGCGAAACTTTCATAAAAATTCTAACAGTTTGGGGAGAAGAGGCTATTGTTGATTTTGATTTAGACACTGAGTATACTGAATGGGACGAAGGTATGGGTTACGCGGAGTTAGTTGGCGAACATGAAGGAGTTGAATACCGAATTCAGGTAGAAGTTAGCAAATTCGGTGGAGACGAGGAGATTGAGAGCATTGAGGACAATTCAATTGAGGCAACTGAAGTTGACTCAGCAAGCGGTGCACCAAGTCATTCAATTTACAATAAAACGCCAATGCAGACTGACCGAGAGAAACGTAATGACCCTAATTACTATAACCGTGTGTTCTCTCATCTAATTAAGGACTGGGAAGACGGTCCAAAGAAACCGATTACGTTCAATGCGTATCGCGAACAATATAAGGTATCAAATCCAACTAATCAGTTAGATCTAAGGACTGGAGAAATTACCGCAGACAATGGTGAAATTATTCCACTAGACGATGTTACAGGTATTAGCTGGGACAGATACACTAGCAGAGAGCATGGCTACACAATCAATACTATACATCCAGGCGCATCAGTGCCGTTTCATGCATACGACCAAAAACTCGCAGAAGGTCGAGTATCCGGTTCATTCGATCAATTCTTAAATGAGTGTTGGTCAGCAATGCCAGAAAGTTACGTGCCAGGCTTATCAGATAGCGCAAAACAGGCGATCAAGAGAATTTGTGAAGAAGTTCTTATTCATGAAGCTCACAAACACGATATGACACCAGACGAGACTCAGAACTACGAATCTTACTTAAATGAATGTCACCAGTACTTAATGGAGTGCATGATGACCGCTTCTCAAAAAATAAAGGTATAATATTAGTGAAAAGACTTAATGAAATGGCCTTTAGTGGCGAATCAATTACAATATTTGACCTAGACGATACATTAGTTGTAACTAATGCAAGGATCGCTGTGAAAGATTCTAAGACTGGCGAAGTATTTCACCTGACTCCACAAGAGTTCAATGAATATGAGCATAAGCCACATCACGAAGTTAATTATAGTCAATTCGAAGATCCTCAGATCTTGAAAGCAGGTAAACTAGTTGAGGATATCTTAACGATTCTTAAAGATACTTACGAAAATTCAACGGCGGTCGGTATTGTTACTGCAAGAAATAAAGGGGCAATGATTAGAGAATTCTTTCTAGATAACGGAATCGATATTCATCCTAAATTCGTAATTGCAGTAAACGATCCAGCTGAAGGATTTCACGGATCGGTTGCCGAAAAGAAACAGCAAGCTTTTAGAAGACTTTACGAAATGGGTTACACTGATTTTAAATTCTTCGATGATGATATTAATAATTTGACTCTTGCAAAAGAGCTTGAAAAAGAATTACCTATTACGGTAAACACTCACAGAGTTACAGCAGATCACTTACCTAAACTTGAATTAAAAGAGATTGGGATATTTACTGGTAAATTTAAACCGCCTCATACAGGTCATTACGATATGATTAAACAGTATGCGGCAGAGAACGACGAATTTCATGTATTCGTTTCGCCAAAACCAGAAGGCGGAGTTACTGGCGAAATGGCCGTCTCTATCTTGGAATTATATTTTGGCAAAGACTCAAATATTCAAATTCACCTATCTGAGGTTACACCAGTAAGATCCGCATACGAATGGGTTGAAGACCTTGGTAAAACACAAGATGCACCGAATAATAAGATAAATTTATACGCTTTACCAGCTGACATGAAGCGATTTGCGGCTATGGAAAAATGGTTGGGTGGAATAAAGCAATTACAACGAATTGAAACAGTTCGACCGGAATTTATTAAAGGAGCTGGTCAAGAAGAAGGAGATTCTGATGGAGTTTCCGGTACGCTAATGCGACAATTCATCGCAGAAGATGATTTTGAAAGCTTTGCTAAGGGATTACCGGATGGAGTAGATAAAGAAAAGATATGGGCCATTGTTAAAAGCGGTCAAGTTGAAGAAAACGGTACATTCGCTGTGCCGGCTGATTCATTTAACCAATCAATTGATCAGAACATAATGCCAACTGACGTAAATGTGCCAGTTGGAGGTCTACCTGCTCAATGGACAACAAGTCAACCGTATTCGAGATTAGATTTAAAGACTAATCCTATGGCTGATCGATATGGTTCTAATCCTGGAGGTCGTGCCGTTAAAACGTTTGACGACTTTTGTAAAGAAGAACCTGAGACCGCGAAGTTCAATCAATCGGCGGAAAACAATAAGCTTAATAAATAATAAAAAGATATTACACTAAATGAAGAATAGACTTTTAAAGTTCGACGAATTTAAAAATGGCAATACTCTAGTTGAGCCTAAGAAGCATGCATTAGCAGTAAAACCAGCAGATCCAGTAAAAAAGGAGAAAACAATTGATCAAGTAAAGAAAGCTGATTTAACTCCGTTAGATACAAATGAGCCTGATTATTCAAAAACTGTGAAAGTTGATGAATCTACAGCCTCTTTAGCTATACAAGTTGAAGTTGATAAGCTTAATGCTGAACTTAAGAAACTGGACCCAAAAGCGGTTGACTACGATGCTAAGAAACTAGATTTAGATAGTAAATTATTAGACCTATCTAAGAAAATGGATGCTCAGAAAACAACTGATGCACAGACTGCACAAAAAGCAGTTTAAAATTAGCAAAATTAAATGACTCAAGCTGAACTAATACTTGATATTCAAAACGAACTAACTTTTGCAAAGGCCTTACCGTATTCAATTCCGGAACAGGAAATCGTACGTATCATTACTATTGCGGAAAGATATTTCTACGATAACTGGAGACATGCGATTGAGCCTAGGTACTTGCTATTACCTCTTACAATATTTTCGAATCCACTATTCAAAAAGGAGAGAACGATTCAAATGCCAGATTGCGTTCAATTCGTTCATCAAGTAAAAGAGGCAAAGGGCGGATCAATGTTTGGAACAATTGATAAAGATTTTGCAGATAACAAGTTTATTGGATCTGAGATTTTCTTGACTCCGTTTATTGGAGAATCTCTTATGTACCGAACCGTCCTATTCTCATTCCTGGATATTGCAAAGAATTTTACGATTGATACTCTAGCGTACGATTACAATAAGAATACTCATAAGCTTACAATAATGGGTAGAAATCCTTCTACTCCAGTCGTTGCACAAGTTGCAAAGAAAATACCAGCTGAAGATCTTTACGAGGACGAATTATTTCAAAGATACGTCAGAGCTAAAGCAAAAATCAGATTGGGTGATTTATTAACTTCATTTGATTTTAACCTACCGGGTGGAGTAAAACCAAACTACACGTCATTAGTTACGAAAGCAGAAGCAGAGCTTACTACCGTAATGGAAATGATGAAAGGCGAAAATTCAGCTGACTGGATGTTCCTAGTCAATTTCTAATTATGATAGATTTCTATTTCAGAGCACCAGGCGATCCGAATTACATTCCGGAAAAGATTTCCGAATCTGGCAATATTGAGAATACTATTGAACAGATCAGAATGACACTGTTAACCAAAAAGGGAGAAGTACTGGGTGAGCCAGAATATGGGCTTGATGTTACAAAATACCTATTTGAATTTGAAGGAGGTCCTCTTGAAAACCTTGAGGCTGAAGCAAATTTACAAATTCAAAATTACGTAATGATGTCTAAACTTTACAATGTTAAGGCTAATGCGTTTACACTAGACGATATTGGTGACATTCACAAAACTGCATTGGGTCTAGATATTTCAATTGACGGGCGTCGTTCGTTCGCTACGATATACGAGGACTAATCCACTCATCGAATTTGTGCACAGGATTCCATCCTAACTCTACCTGTATTTTAGTGATATCTGCAAGAGATCTAGCCGGTTCAATCCTACTGCCTGCATCAATTTGATTCTCTGAGATTTTATCAGCAATCTCCTTAACGCTTATGTCTAAGCCTGTACCGACATTAAAGATATGATGGCCTTTCTCTATTTTCATGGCCGCAAAGTTTGCTAAAGCAACGTCTTCTACTGCAATAAAGTCTCTAGACTGAGCACCTCCATTTATGATGGGCAACGGTTCACCAGATCTAGCCTTTTCTAGAAACACAGACATCACTGGTTTATATGAACCGGTTAAGTTTGGTCGATCTCCATATACGTTAAAGTACCGTAGACAAACGGTTGAAATTGTTGTATAGTGTTCGCATAATTTCTCGGCCATTAATTTACTTAGGGCATACGGAGACATTGGATACGGTTCGCAGTATTCGTGAGTTGGAAATGTTTGAGTATCTCCATACACTGCACTGGTTGAACTAAAGATTAGGTGTTTGATATCAGCTCGCTTCATTGCCTCAAGTACAACCGCTGTGCTTATTAGATTTGAGGTATAGTACTCCACTGGGCTGGCCATGGATTCCTCAACTGAGGTCTTGGCAGCAAGGTGAAAGACGTGAGATGAGCCTTCGATCAAAGAGGCTAGAGCAATAGCGGATTTACTAACATCAAGTTTATAGCACGAAAGGTTAGGGTTAGCTAGATCATTTTTAAGATTGCTCAGTGATCCTGTAGAAAGATCATCTATTACTATTACTTGATAATTATTTGCTAGCAGAAGTGATACAAGATGTGATCCGATGAATCCAGCTCCGCCTATTACGGTTATTTTAGTTTGCATTGATTACGCATATTTTATCATTTACTGATCCAGTTTTGACACAGACGATTTCGCATTCAGTTGTAAAAATTGGATCTGCAATCTCATAGGGTTCCAGAGTAAAAATATCACCAGCAATCAGAGTCTTGCCCTGTAAAATCATGGTTCCTCTAACAAGTAAATTTATTTCAGTTATCTCAGTATGATAGTGAGTTGGCCAGTTCTCGTTCTGAGCGTGGACTTTATAAGAGACTTCAAAATTTGGAGTCTTATGGCAACTAGGTTCAAAGTTTCCAACGAACCAACCGCCTTTCATGTTTTCAATTCTATTTACTATCATCTTATGCAAAAAGTATTACCGTCGTATGAATGCATTGAGTAGCCTTCAATAACTAGGAAATTTTCCAATTCGTGTTTTTCTTCGAGAGGTATGTGAATGTCTTCAAAAACAATTAGGCGAGGTAGTAGATCACGTCTTTCCTTAAGAGCAAGAATTAATTTTGCATCATATCCCTCAGTATCAATATGAATCCAATCTAATTCAGTTGAAAAGTTTTCAATTAAGTCTACTATACTAATTGAGTCCGTCAAAGTTTCTCTGATTTCTTGGCCGTTTAGATAATTTTCAAGATGCACTCGATAGACACTATTACCATATCCATTGCCGCCTTCAAAAAATGGCACCGTTTTACCGTCAGTAGTGACCAATTTTTTCATAAGAGTGACGCTTGTATTTTTATTATATCCCTTTTGCAATGAATCAAATTGCTCTTGTGAAGCTTCAACTAGTAAAATTTTATGCCTTTTGTCTTTTATTAAAGTTACCCACTCTCCGTATCTTCCGTCATGTGCTCCTATAACAATACCGCGAGTATCTTTGAAACAGTTTAAGAGATAAAAGAGACTATATGCTGGATCTTTAAGTATATCCCAGCGTTGTTCCCACACAAGCTGGTCGCTTGCAGTATAGACAAATATATCTTGAAAATAAAAGTCGTATTTTTCAAACCAACTGTGTTCGGTAGCTTGCATGGTATACATAACTTCGCCAGTGATTGAACTAGCTACGTCTATTCTTAAAGGTAACTCTTTTTCTGGAAATATGTTAAGTAGTTCACCAATTTTTCCGCGAAGTGTGCTTTTAACCTCCCAAAAATGTTTGTCTTCTGTAAATATAAATGGTAATTTCATAGTCCGTATGTTTCCCAGTCGATTGTGCCAAAGCCTGAGTTAGTTATAACATTAACTGCTTGTGCTCGATCCGGATTTGTTTTATTTAGTTTATCGTTTATTAGAATTCGATTACCGCTTGTTACGCCCATGATTAGATGATCCCAACAGAGTCCCAAATCTTTAAGATGTTTTTCCGTCATTTCACGAGCTGATTCCTTACGTGCAGTAACCAAGATTATCTTGTGGCCTTGAGAATCCCATTGATTAATTTTTTCTCTAACTCCATCGAGCAATTTAGGAACAGTGTCAATAAGCTCGCTAAATTTATGTACATGCTTTAGTAGAGTACCGTCAATATCGCAAAAGAGTGTTTTAGGTTTATCCGTATAAAATTCCTTAACCTTTCCTTGGTAAATTGTTAGATCGTATGGAGTACCCAATGAAATATACTGGTTTTCATCAATATGAAAGTTCTTGATTAATCGACCCTCTTGAATAAGGTAATTATATGTCTCGGAAATGTAGCACTCAGGTCGACCGTTATCTTCAAATGATTTCATTAGTTCATTTGCGGTTCTGACAAAGTCTTCTCCATGTTTCCAATAGTGTAGACCAATTAGAGCAATATCAGTTACTGGATTTTTCTCAACAACTTCAACGACTCGACCGGATTCAACTACTGCAAAACTATTCTTTGGATTGCTTGAAGTGTAGGTAACGATTGCTCCTGCGATTGACCTTTGAGAAACGAATTCCAAAAACTCTGCTGCGTCCCAGTCTGTGATCTGATCACAGTTAGTGATGATTAATGGATCTGTTGTATTGATCAATTTAGCAGCGGCTAAACAGGTCTCAACTGATCCCCTAGTCGGTTCAGATAAGGTAATTTCAACTGATGTCGGATACAGTTGTTTTAGCTTAGCCGATAATAGCGCATTGTGAGTCTGGTCATCGTATTGACGAGTAATGAATATGTATTGGCCTTCAATGCCTAGTGTGCTAACTGAATGTTCAATTAGAGTTTTGCCATTGACTTCGATTAGAGGCTTGGGTAGGTCGAATCCCTCGTTTTTAAATCTGGTACCAAGACCTGCCATTGGAATTAGGATATTAATCTTCATGTTTTATAGTATTTTTGTAGTCAATTGGATTATCAGTACATACCCCTAGTGCGTATGATGGAATATTTATGATTTCAAACTCAACGGTTATTCCGTTTGGTACAAATTGACCAGGTTGAGCCCATGGAATTCCTTCGCTAGTTAGAGTCATGGTGTCCTTATCATGCCAGAACCAATGAAGTTCAGTTTGAAGCAGATAAGTTACGACATCTAGATTTTTTGCGTGAACCCATAAATTAAAGGATCTATCAATCAATTGCTGCATCTGAACTTCTGTTTCAGGGCCATCATGACCCAAGAAGAATTTACTATCATGGAACCATAGGTCGATTTCAACATCGAAACCTTCTGCGATCGCTTCGTCAATATAGTCTAGCGTGTTTTCTCTTTCTGGAATTCGGCCGCTTAGATTACCTCTATGTGATATTATGTATGGTCTAGTCATTGAATAAAAATCTTGGTGCGAGATTTTGCAAGTCGCTTAGCTCTATTACTTGAGTTTGCGTAAAAGTTTCGTCGCCGGTCGTAGTCCATGTAGTAACCTTAACTGGTCTAATTAGATTAATTGAATCAAATAGCCAATTTGCCTTAGCTAATAGGTCAATTTCCTTTTCATAGATTACCTTGTCAGTATCTACGTCTTGCACTACACATCTTGTCTTGATTACACCAGATTCATTATTGTTCCAATAGAATATTACAAGTAAATTTTCAATAGGGCCGATTGAGTTTGCCGCTTTACATAATTTTGGAACGTGCTTCCAAACATTAGACCACTCACTTGGAGAATTAATTACATCAAACTGAGTGTGTTCAAATAGAGTATTAAATTTACCTGGAATTGCAGTACCAATTACTGGAGTTAAGGCCTTTCGCTCTTCAACTACGGCAGGTATGATGTATTCAATCCATTTGCCATAGTAATTGATACGCTCGCATAGATTCCAATAATCATCATCGTTTTTAACAAGCCCATAAGAATCAAAGAGCTTTGCTGAATATCCAATAATGTGAACGTCTACTAAGTATTGATGAGGTTGGGCCCATTCGCCTTCTTTGCGAGTTCCGTAGAACAAGTAATCTTCGAAACAAGCAATGTCTGATTGTAGATTTATGAATTCGGTTTCGTCAAAAATAGTATCATATTCAATTTTGACAATTTTATCAAAGCCCAACATTTTAGCAAGTCTGGCTGAGATAATAAAACTATTAAATATACCGGCGACGTGGTCAGTTACATTAACTAGTGGAAACCAATTTTCAAAGGTGCCGTAATGAGTCTTGACATAAGTATACGGCATCTCATATTTACCAGAGGATAAGATACGCTCAGGTGGATAGCCTACCATGAAGCCTTCACCGTAATAGTAATAATGATCAACTTGTGCATCAAGACCCCAAGCACTGTGATACTTGTTTATAAGTAGGATCTTATGTGTTGGGTAGAGCTTACGAATTTGTTGAATTAAATTCTGACAAACATCGGCTCTTTCTTGATTTGATAAGTATGCGTCAATCGTAAAGATTGTTGACTCCATGCAATAGGTTTTTAGATCTTATACTATTAAAGTTGGCCTTTGGCTCCTAATTCTGTCTTAAATTCTCCGCCGCCTTCCTCACCGGGCGCGCCAGGAGCAGCAGCTCCACCACCTCCGCCAGGAGCACCGGCTCCACCGGCTCCGCCCTTAGCCTCTTCAGCTTCTCCCATCTGAACCGCTTGATAATCCTTATTCTTTTGGATATCTTCATCGCTCATTTTTAAGTACTCACGAATCAAGAATTCTGTTGAGAAGTATGGTTTATTTGCATCATCAACAACTGCTTTAAGAGCGTTAACTGTAGCAAGACGTTTGTTAATAAGATCTTGATCTTTAAGTTCTTCAAATACGTTATCATCGTACCAGTTAAGACCGACTGCGTTTGCGAATTTAGGATCGTTTTGTAATTCTTTCATGTCTAAGCACATTTGCAAGTAAAGAGGCTTTGTGATTAACTCTTTGAATGCTGAACGTAAACGTTGAATGAATTTATTATATCGAATCTCTTCTCTTGAAATACCTTCTGCGTTAAGTGTGAATGCTCCACCACCTTCACCAAATCTGGTCCCAGGAATTTTAGAGTCCATTTTTAACTTCTCATGGAAGTATTTCAATAATTCTGAACCGGCTAAGTTTGGTCCAGAGTATTCCAATGGCTCAATTTTAACCTGTTGCTGTTGATCATTTACTGGAACAACATAATTCTTATAGAACAAGATATTTGGCTTTCCGTCAACTTTTAATTCACCAGAGTCTCCATCAAATGAAATATCTTCCTTAAGAGTATTGGTAAATTCCCTAACGTCTTCCTTTGCCTTTTGCATTGACTTGGTTCCGATTGGTACAGTTGTAACAAGACGAATTGGTGCGTGCATTGTGTGCCAAATAACTTTAGAGTGTTCAATGATTCTCAACATATTAAATGAACGAACAAGTCTCTCAACGAAACTAACTCGTTTGGTTCTCATGTGATTTGAGTATGAAATATAGATGATTTGAGAATCTGATAAAGTTCTAGTTGTTTTAGACAGAGGATCTTTTTGTTGCCATTGTAGAACTAATGATCCACCTGCATCTTTCTTCATCTCTGGATAGAGAGTCGCTGGATCCAATTCTTTAAAGCCGATAATCTGAGTAGGTTTTAACAAGTCATCGTAAATTATCTCAAAGGCCAAGTGACCTTCAATTAACCATTGATAGAAGTACTGCCATGCTGAAATTCCTTGATCAAAGCCCCATTTACTGTAGATATTTTGAAAAGTATCTTGATATTTGTTTAGAACCTTTTCTTGAAATTCAAGTCGTTGTTTCTTGTTTTGACCCATGTACTGAATTTCTCCGACTAGGTCATTTGCGTAACAAAAGCGGTTATCATCATCAAATACGATACTGTCGTCAGTAATAGTCTCAAGTACAAATTCAATTTCGCCGTTTGATGCAATATCACGAAGTCTTTCTCGTTTGGACACGTAATCCATTTGAAAGAATGCAATAGATTTGGTCTTTAGAGCTGATGTTGTATCAGATAAGGCCAGAGTAGCTCTCATTAGATCGCTACCTAATCCTGAACCGGCTTGTTGCATTTGACCCTCAATAAAACCGATTGCTTGTGAGTTTTTAACGAGTAGATCGTCATATTTCTGCCCAAATTTGCTCAATTCAGTGAGTCTAGATCTTAATGATCTCATTGGGTTACTGTCTAAGAATCCTGCCATTTATATGTTATGTAAATTTTGTTAAAAAGTACGAAATTGGAGTCTTTGAAACAATTGTCTTGTCCTGGACGTAATTGGATTCACCAAGTTTTGGAACGTCCGGCCAGTCAATCATTTTTAAGAATCTCATCTCTTCTCTGTTATATTTATCAACCAGGAACTCAAAATTAAAGCTTGATAGGTCGCCAGCCAATCTAACGTAACGTCGGTCCATTTGGAGTAATTTTTTAATTTCTGGAGATCTTAACCTTTGGGTAATTTCAATCAAGTTTCCCTTATCGTCAGTTAAGTTTTCAATAACTGGCAACACATTGTTCTTTAAGTAAACTCGAATGAAATTTTTCCTGAGCTGATCAGGCATCATTTTTAAGTTTAGCCCAATTTCCATTGGACCTTCTTGACCTAGTGATAAAAAGATTGGCCGGTTATCAAAATACGGCTTTTTACCCGGAGTCGGATTTGTTTGGTATTCGTCTAGGCTTGGTAAGCTGTCTGACCCGCGCTCTCTTAGTGAAACGAACGTGTAAATGTGGCCTGGAGCAAGAGCCCTAAAATTATAGGGAACTCCCTCTGAGTCAAATCGGTAATTTGGAACAGGTGACTGAAAATCTTTAACTATTCCAGTTTGAACGTAGTCTTCTAGGAGTTTAATTGCCATTATCTTCTTTTATATCGATTTGAACAGAAAGTTTTCGGTTATTATTCCGAATTTAAGACCTCTCTGTGCTGCAAAGTCCTTGGCCGCTTCAAATTTAGCCTGATTCACAATGTATTGCTTAGCAGCATAAACATAATTAGCGGTCTGCTTATTGGTCATACGGTCAGGAGCAGTGGGCGGTTTGACATACTTGTTAGGTTTTACCTCAATGAGCCATTTTTGTTCGTTTCCTTCAGCATCTTTAGTAACGATATAGAAATCCACATAATACGTATGGCCACGTTTATCTAATGGACTGTAGTACAGGATCCCAACCGGCTCAGATGAATAGGCTAGGATAGTTGGACTTGAATCGCACCACTTTAGAAATTTGAATTCCCAGCTTGATCTAAAAATGATTTGATTTGGATCACCAATGTACTTATCTGGATTTGCAGGCTTAAAATATCCTTGACGAATCGCGCCCGCTCTAGGTTTTAAGAAGGTCTTGATGCTCTTTTGCTCTTTTGGTTTCATAAGGTTATTTATAGGTAGACTAGATCATAGACAGTCTCACTAAAATTACAATTGATCCAAGAGTTAAATTTTTCAAGAGTATAATCAGGTTTCTTTTTTCGGATAAATGAGAATAGATCATTAATATCTTTCACATGTGATAGACTGATGTACTCTGATGCGCTCTCGCACATTGATTTAATTTCGCTTAGTGCTTTATTCCAGAGAAAGATTGAGTAGCCTTGCTTAATAAACTGCATCATCTGGGTACGACCTGCCTTGTCCCTATCAAATATTATTCGGACTCCGCTTTTTGCACCAAGGTTTGACATAATGCTCCGGGCTTTACTAACACCAGAGGTTGCGATGCAATTCTCTAATAACAGAGAGTCAAACTGGCCTTCAGCCATTAAGATAGGCTTTGCGAAATCAATGTTTAAGATATTGAAATAGTTATTTAGGAAATTTGCATCCTCAACCAATTGCTTTGAGATATTCTTTTGAACAAATACGTTTGCGAGATCAGTATAAGACTTAATGATGTACTTACGTTCGGCATCCGGATTTAGACTACGCATTGAGAACCCCAACACACGACCGGATCTCTTATCGAAATTAAAAATATAGACTCTACTGTCTGACGAATCAGTGTAGAGGCAATCTCCGAAATCTTCAATTAGGTTAAGGTCTCGGCCTTTAAGATAGTCTAGCGCTCTAGATGGACCTTCTAATTGATCTAACCTCTTTAAGCCGAATCGATTTATGATATCGGTGATTTTAACAAGCTCACCAGTATCTGACGTTAAGAATCTAATTAATTGATTATCGTCACGCTTTACCTTGGTTGGTTTGTACTCAATATCCATCACGAAACTTGGCAACATAATGCCGTGTTCGCGACTCATCTTTGCAACAAATTCGCCAAGAGTCATGTACGCCATACAGCCGTCGTTAAAACATTTGTATGCGCCAGTATCTAGATAGAGATTGCCACGTTTCTTTGAAGATTTTTTCTCAGAGTCTCCACAGATTGGACACGCAAAATTAATCTTACGGTCAGTATCGTCTTCGATCTTTTGCTTCTCGAGATTATCGTGAAATCTCTTTCTGAGCAGAGTCTCTACGAAATAAATTACTTCTTCACGCTTCATTTACTTCTTTTACAGCTTTCGCTTTTTTAGGTTTAGGTTCAGGCTTTGGAACTTCAATCTCAAGACCTTTTTTCTTGGCAATACGTTCTCGATACTTATGTAATTCGTGTTTAGGAACAATTACTGTGTTTAAACCGAATTTGGAAATTGCTGAAATATAGACAGTGAATATTTCGGCTGGGACCTTTTTATCTGGATCGCTAACGTACTCTTGACAGCTCTCAGGAATCTCAGCGAAGTCTAGGGTCTCAGAGTTAACTGAGTATAGTGGATAAATCTCTTCTGGTGTAAATTCGGCCTTGCGGCTTCTTGACTTAATAATCTCGACTTTACGAGTAAGGCTTGGAGTAAGCTCAGGATAACCCATTGCAACCAATAATTTATTGATGGGTTCAACGATTAGTCGGAAGAACTGTTGCTCTCTATCTAATGGAACTGCGAACTCTTCTGGATAAGAACCTGGCGCATAGGCGAAAATATCAAATTCATGTTCGTTAGGCGCAGCATAATAGAATTTAATCTTGGAACCACTTCTAATCAGAGCGTATTTTTGACTGTTATTCTTTTTAACTAGGTGATTGTGATATGAAACGGCACGGCCGTAAATCGGCATACCTGTTTCTAAGACAAGAGGCACCAGACTCTTTAGATAGTTTTCATAAACTCTAACCGAGAAGTTAAAAGCAATATCTTCAACCGGTAAGGCTTCGCATTCGGATTTCAACTCAGTTAATTTTGGAATGAGGTCACCTTCTAGATCTAGGTCGTAGCCAACATCTAATAGATACGTGTAAAGAGCTTGCAGGTGATTTCTTGCCCAGATTGGATATGATGCCTGAATTGCTTCAAGCCCTTTAATGATTAGTGATTCTTTGTCGAGCAGCTGCTCGTGCTTGTTATCTTTATAGGAAACTTTAAGAATGTATTTCTTTTTGGCAAGCCAGATACCGGACTTAGATAGATTCTCAAGCTCAAAGTTTTGACGATTGTCTGTATTAAAATGAGATGAGTACTTCTCAAATGCTTGCTCGAAATAATCTTTTAATCGATTACGATTGATTGATAAACAGAACTCTAGCGATTCTTTATTTGATAGCTTTAGGCCGTCGACTGATCGAATTGCGTAATCGAAACATACGTAGACTGAGTCAGTATCTGTGTAAATCGCAGCTTCTTTAGTAATCGGCGTAATCGTTTTACCGGCAATTCCAAGCTTTTCATGCAACTCAGTATCAAGATGCCACTTGTTAATAAAATAGTGATTGACTGCTCGAATTGAGAATTTAATAAGATCTTGGCCCTGTAGAGTGATTGACTGGGCAATATCGTTATTATGGAAGTAGAAGTATCGGTTACCGAAGGCACCGTAGAATGAGTTAATTAGGATCTTAATTGCATTCTGTTTAAGATCTAGTGATTTAATTTGATGGTCTAAGCTGTGAGTCATATTGTCTTGTATCAGTAAAGAGTATTTTGGTTTAATGTACCAAATAAATAAACAAAAATCAAAAGGATGATAATTTCACCCAGTAAACAATCTCAGCTGGTTACTCGAAAGTACCCGTTTCTCCAGAACTTCCCATTTGGTGAGTTCGAGATAGAGATTGGTGAAATGCCTAAGTCTCCAACGTTTTTATTCGATGAGGACTCTGACTTTTTTCAGGCAAGACCAATAGACCCAAAACTGGTTAAATTTGGTTATGGCAAGGATAAAACCAAGATAGCAATAGTAATTTTTGAACAAGAATTGTATTGGATCAACGAAATTGCCGATAAGGTAAAAGACTTAGACAAAATTTTAAAAATATTAGATAAGGGTCTAAAATCAAAAGATCTTTTGGTAAAACGTAATGCAGTTGAAGCTGCTGAAGATTGGTGTGCTCTAATTCAGGACAACCGAACTAGCTTAAGTTACTCAACGATGGCTGAGATTTTATCTAGCATGATCAGAGACCGAGTTCAAATGGTTAGAGTGCTAAATCAGTTAGGCCAACTTACTCTGAAAAAGGGATTAGTTAGCCTGGCAAAAGACGAACACCAAATCATTTTGACCTATTATCACTTTCAACTTGTGTATACTAAACTTATACTTGGCCTCGTGATTGCCTCAAAAATATCAATTTAAAATGGAAAATCAAATCGACTCGTTTATTGAATATTTGTTTATCGTAGAAGAAGCAAATGAATCTTTAACTCAAGATCAAATTGAAAAACTTGAAATGATTAAAGCTAAAGTAACTGAATTAGTAAATAAAGTCGAATCGATTTCGGTAAACCAACTAGCTTCGCAACCGATCATGGAGCCGGCTTTAGCAGAGAATCGAGTTGCAAGATTTTCCGAGTACCAAGCGCTAAATGAAAAGGTACTTAAACGCGGTAACAAATGGGTCGTAACTGACAAGAGCGGCAAGAAAGTATTGGGAACTCATCCCAGCCGAGAAAAGGCAATTAAACAATTACAGGCAATTGAAATAAGCAAAGCCGGCAGATAATGGTAAAAACATTCTCACAATTTATTACTGAAGCACGCAGATGGAATGAGGTTCTGACGACTCTATCAAGAGACTATGGCCGAGACTATGGAGACTTTTATTTCGAAGAAGGGATTCCTGAACTAATGGACGACGTTGAACGCATGTGGGGAGAACTTGAAAACGAGTATTGGTGGAATAGAGAGAGCCGCAATATTCGAGAAGGTCATTTTGCAATCGATGCAAAAATTCATACGTGGCCAGACTTTGAGACAATTAGACAGGCAGTTGGAATGACTGAAGACGAATTAAGTGATGATGAGCTTGATAGCATGTGGTGGAGTTGGATTCAAGACCAGAGAGAATTTTTTCAAGAAGATATTCAAGAGTACTATTCGTGGATTGACAATACCGGTTGGGGCGGCAATAGCGGTGGCTGGTTAATTATTGTACCAGATACAACCGGCGAAGATTTTGTTAATTCGATCGAAGACGAACTAATGACATATCATGATACTAAAACTGAGGCAAGAGACGATGAAGAGGAATGGGCGGAATTAATTAGAATTGCACATGATCCAAGATTTTTAAGACTTGTTAAGTTGGGCCTAGCGGACGTCCCTGATGAGCTTGCACAGTTTAAGACTGACGCAGACAACATTCGCGAAGAATTACAAAAAGAAAAGATTAAAGCTGAACAAATTTGGAATGATTTAAACGAGATTAGCAAAAGGCCTAATAAATTTGCACAGACTGCACAAAAGCTTTTTACAGAATGGGCAGTCGAAGAAATTCAAGAAAGATAATACGGACTTAGGACCGTAATAGCCTCGGCTATTGAAAACCTCTCGATATCGCTATCCGGGAGGTTTTCGCTTTTTATAGGAACTTGCCTAAATCAAATGAGTGTTTTGAAAGAATGAATTGCTCTTTCTTGTAGATCTTTTCTCTGGCTTGACCGTGTTTCACGATATAACCGGCTAGATCGTCAACTAGATCGTAAACAACGACTTGATGTTTTCCAGCTAACTTACGCATTCCTCGACCAATAGATTGACGAATTGTAATTTCGGATTTATAACTCTCTGCAAAGATAATATGATTTACGTTCTTAAGGTCAATACCGGTTGAGAAGGTTCCATAAGAGGCAATGAGCACAACACCCTGACCCTTTTCCATGTTCTCTTTGTAATCGCTACGATCCTTATCACCAACGCCACCGTCGATGTAATATGCCTTGGGATTCTCCTCAAGAATCTTATCGCAAATGCGTTGACCGTACTGATCCTTAACGTTAATGAACAGAATGAGCTTGTTGCCTTCTAGTTTCTTGCACATGCTTGCAATAAAGTTAATTCTAGGTTGATATGACACAATGAACTCGCGTTCAGCAGTAAACATCTCTTTGCCAGCTTGGCCACGTTCCCTAAGCTCCAAATATTTCTTAACGAATGGCTCGGACTCGGGATACTTAAGAGATAGCATTTTAATGTAGACGTTTGGCGAATGCTGTTGTTCAATCAGGAAGTTTGACTTAAGCACCATGCTTAATGGGCCTAAGAACTCCTGAATCTTAAAGAAATCTGAGTACTCTTCCTCAATTTTAATGGTACCAGACAGTCCTAATTTGTACTCAACGTTCTTGCAGCCAAGTAGAATATCACGAATTGAATTACCTCGGCTTGTGTGAGCCTCGTCAATACATAGGCAGCTAAATTTCTCAAAGAATGAGGCATCTTTGTTCTTTAGACTCTGGTAGGTTGAGATAACTAGATCTGAGCTCTCGAATAGTTTATCTGAATACTTGTTTGATCCGCCTATTTGCAGAACAGTCCAATCAAGCAGTCCAGTTTTATAATCTTTCTCAAATTTCTCAGCAGTTTGACCTACTAACGAGATATTCGGAACAACAATTAAGGCCTTTTTTTCTTTGGAAATTACGCCCTTACGTTTAAGAAAAGAAAGATATAAAAATAGGATTAGGGTCTTACCCGCTGAGGTTGCAAGCTCTTGGGAACAGAACTTGTATTTTAGAGCTCGATGAGCTGCTTCCAACTGATAATCACGAACGTCAATACCAGTTCCGTCAAGTAAAACTGACGCAAATTTTTCCAATTGATCCTTTGTAAATGATAGATTTAGAAGATCGTCGAGGCCTTCAATTGTAATTTCGTAATCGTATTTCTTTCCGAAATTTAGGATCTCTTTCCACAGACCCACACCGATTTTAAGGTCCTTATCGATGAATTTATCGTAACCGTCCCACAGTTTACGCTGATATAATTTATTGAAGTGATAGCCTTTTTGTCTCTTTCTAAAATAGAGTTGCAGATCCTTTAATTCACCTTTGGTGTCGTGACTTATTAGCTGTAAATGTTGTTTGTCTGAAGCAAGTTTAAAAGTTAACAATCATGTCGGATAATTTTAATGCCCGTCCAATAGTTTTTGAACATCGATACGTGTTTTTATCCCAAATAAGACAGAGTCGATCGTTTTGATTGATTCTGAGTAGAATCCAATTTGATTCTCAATTTGTTCTAATTTCTCTTTAATCGTTGCAGTTCGGCCATCCACAATTGTTGTCTTTTCGTTGGAATTAAAACGTAATTGACTACTTTTTGAAGCTTCTATCCATTCCTCGCCCTTCTTTTCACGATAGTTCTTTTTTAAGTTGGTGAAATGCTCGATTAGAGTGTGATTTTCCTCTAAAACTCGCTGTCTAAGACTTAAAAAAGTAACTTGCGCCTCTGGGATTTTACGTACGTTCTCCAGTAATTTAATACCTGTGTAAATTTCACCAGAATAGTCTTCTCGTTTACTACGAAAGACCTCCGCGATCGTTCTTTTGGGTTGGGGTGTAAGTTCTTCCATTAGTATTATTTTACCTAAAAAACCGGTAAAGTTTTACATAATGAAAGTATAATAAGTACTCTCGATTTGATAAAAATCGCTGTTGAATTCGTTAATTTGATTACTTGAGTAAATCGTATTACCGATTGAGTGATGTTGACCGTTCTTATAGAATACTGAAACTGTGCCATCGTATAGACAAACGACTGAATCTAGCTTATAATGAGGTAATGATCCCTTGATAATCTTTTTAAAGTCGTCTAATTTAACATCAGTGCCTTCGTTTGTCACAAAGATGCTTGGATAAACCATTCTCATGTTTCTATGAACTTCGGCTAGCGAAGTTATCGTCTGAATGCAATAATTAAGCTTACCGAATGAGTCTAGATCACCTAAAAACTGATCGTATTGCTTGGAAGATGTGAAATTATAGATTGCGAACGGCTTTTGATGCTGCACGCAGTCTCTAACCAAGTGATATCGGTTGCCGTTATATTCTCTGGTATGTCTAAGGGTTCGTGTCATGCTAAATTTGGTACATTATGGTTAAAACTACTAGTTTATTTATCAGTAAAAGATCTTCATGAAAAATAGCACTCACATTAATATCTTTGATTTTGACGAAACCCTATTTAGGGTACCCGGTTACACATGCAGTGAAGCTAAAGGTAAAGAGCCCTACGAATGGTTTGATTCGCCAGAATCACTAGATCAAAAATTCAACATTCGGGGTATTAAAAATACGATAGATCGAACCAAGGACGACTGTCTAAACTATCTAATAACCCATAGAGTTAAGGCATGTCAGCCTAGAGTTATTGAATTATTGGCAGATCATCAAATTCGATTTGAAAAGACCTTTTTCCTCGGCAGAGAAGGAGATAAGGCTGAAATTGCGATAGACTTAATTCGCGAGCACGAAGCAACCTCAATTACGATATACGAAGACTCTCTTTGGGAGATCATTAAATACACGGCATGGTTCCTAGATGCAGGGATTAATATTGATATTGACTTTATTTTCGTAGATAAGAGTAAAATAATTACAATCGATTGGGATACAGCACGGTCCCTTGAAGAATTTGGTAACTCAGAAAGATTAAAACTAATATGATATTATTCATCGAAGGCCCAAGACATTCGGGCAAAACATTCTTAATTAACAATTTCCTAGAGACCTGTAATGATCCAAGATTAGAGTATTATAAATTCTATTTCGCAAATCACGTTAAGACTCTTGACATGGTGTCAGACGAAAAGAGTCCAAGCCTACACTATTTTAGTCTTGGCAACATCATGACCATTATGGAAATGAATCAGCGTCCAGAATACAAGGATAAAATCTGGGTATTTGACAGAGCAATTGTTTCAGCATACACTTGGGCAATTCTACGTGGTCGATTAACTAAAACTAAAGCTGAGTTAGAATATTTCTCGCTGCTAAGTTCTGATCTATTTAAAAACTGCAAAACTCTAGTCGTATCAGTCGCAGGTCAAACTGGAGATTCTGGTCGTACTAAAGATACTTGGGACGGAGCTCATTCAACGCAAGAAGAACAGTCTCAAATGGCACATCTATTAGATATCGGAAGATCATGGCTTTCAAATTCTGAGTCCGAAAATGGTCTAAGCCTTGTGTTTAATCATTTTGATGAATTATCTGCGACCCTATTTAATAATGAATGCTATCGACTTTTAGGCATCGAGCCTAATAAATAACAAGAAAGTATCTTGCATGAAAAATCTTAAAGGCTTTACCGATTTCATATCTGAATCCGCTAGACGAGAGCGCCTGAACTGGCTAAAGAACAAGGGCCTGGCAACTGATCACGGATTACGTGGCGAAACGATTGAACATTTTGCAGGTGATCTAGCTGAGATAATGGAATTATGCCCAAATCTAATGTCAATTTCAGTACCGACTGGGTCAGGCACGTCTACTTCAGTAAATATAAATCGTGAAGGTAAAGAATGGAAAGTTTGGGAAAGACCTCTTGACCAAGCTGATGCACTCGAGCAAATAGTAAACCATCTAACCGAGATGTCAGAAAGATCAGCGTCTCATGGAGAAATCGTCACTTTCAGAATTTGGCTTTTTGAAATTCCAGAAGTAAGAGGATTAGAGAAACAACTTGTAGAATTTGGAGGATCTGGCGAATACCAAGATATCGATACACTTGCACTTATTCAATTTTTAAAACAAAATCAAGAACTCGCAGCCGATGCCGTTCGCTTCAATATCACTAAGGATTCACACTCCGACAGAGAATTTGCAGCAGCAATGAGTAGAGGCGATTACGGTTCATTAGACTAAATACTATGCCAGGACTATCACACTTAAGAGACGTTTATGATAAACGCGGAAAGGAATTCTTAGAAGGCCTTTTAAACAAAACAGTAATTGTAAATGAGAAAATGGATGGGGCCTTCTTTGGCGCCCAAAAAGACCCTAGCACGGGTAAGTTCCGCTTCTTTAAGAGGAACGCAGAGATTACGTACATCGATAGAGTACTCAGCCGTTACTTTGAGCCGGCTATTAGACACTTTGAGAGCCTTGGGCCTGATACCGTAAGCAAAGTACCAGATAACTACCATTTCGGAATGGAGTGGTTTACTAGCCCAAAAGCACAAACTATTGCATACGATAGACTTCCTAAAAATGGCTTAATCTTAAGCTACATTCATATCCTTGATGAAAAGGGCGAGATGTCGGAGACTATTCAAGATAAAGATACTCTTGACAAATGGGCTGATATTTTAAATATTGAACGTCCACCGATCGTATTTCAAGGCAAGCTTTCTCCAGATCAAAAAGAGAAAATGCATGAATTCATCTACACGCCTTTCGAAGAATTGGTTGATAAATTTAAGACAACATCATTCACGAAGTATATTGTGTCAGTTCTAAATCCTGAGCTTGGAACAACGTTCCTAAGGGATACTCTAGACAAAGATATTGAAGGTTTGGTATTTCGTTTTTACGATCCCAACAATAACTCAGAAGATTCAGTCTTCTTGGCTAAATTAGTAGATCCAGTATTTCAGGCGAATGCAAAACAAAAAGCACAAGACCGAGTTCAAAAGAAATCGGACGACTATATTTGGATTATTGTTATCGACTTAATGAATTTTATTGAGAGATATTCACTTAGCGAATTGCGAGAAATTCCACTTAAAGGAGATTCATACGAGCAAAAATATATTTCGCTAGTCAATCACATCTATTTAGAATTCATTTCTGAGTTCGGCGAAAAATACATTGACTTAGATATTCAAATTCCAGAATTCCTGAGAAGAGAAGACTTTAACGTAAATTTCGACCTTATTCACGACAAAAAGGTTACTCAGATTATTGAGTCGAATCCTAACTACAAGGAGATTTATCGAGTCTTCTTAAATATGTTTAGAAAGAAAACGGTTCGAGTTAGTTCAACATTCTTCACCAAGCCAATGCGAGCTAATCTGGTTTCTCAAATTGAGAAGATTAGTAATGTCCTATTAGGTGATGCTGTTTACGAGAATTACTTTCCAACATTCAGCGAATTTGTTGGAGAAGAGCGAGATCTTGGTTATTTTGAAACCTTTGCAGAAGTTCCAGATAACGAACGTAAATCCAAAAGAGTTAACTTAATCATCTCAGATTTTCAACCCTTTCACCCAGGTCATCTTAAATCTGCACAGAAATTGTTTGATATGAATGGCTATCCGTGTTTAATGGTATGCATTCATGACGGTTCAGTAAATAAGACTAAACCTTTTAAACAAGAAACCGTTAAAGGCTGTTTAGACAAAGTTACTTCGCAACACCCAAGCTTTATCACCGGCCACCGAATGGTACAGGACGGAGAGGTTGAGAACTTATTGAGAGCAATCAAACCTGATTTTGAACCAGTTATTATATCTGGAACAAAGAGTCGAATCAAGGACTTGGCTTTACAAATGGAATTAGCTAAAAAGAGATCACGAAATCTTAATTTTAGAAATGACGTTTCTCTAGTTGAATTACCAATTGCTGGAGTTAAAGATTCGATTATGAACTCGTTAAGATCTGAAGATTATCAAAATTTTAAATCAGCTGCACCTCAAGCAATTCACTCAGAATTTTTCAATATGAATCGCGATATTAACGAATTGGCACAGCCTAAGTTAAACGAAGCAGTTGAGGCAAATTTTGCAAATGAAGTTCCACGGACAGACGATGATCACGAGTCAGAAAGAGAATTTGATAGTTTAAAAAAACTAAGAAAATCTTCACCCGATAAATATTCTAGCATCTTAGCTAAACTTAAAAAGGAGATGTCTATGCACGAATCTTCTGACACATTAGGGAAAATTGCGGAAGAATTGATTAACCGTGGATATTTAAGCACCGATGCAGAATCTTTTGCTCAAGAGTGTGGTGATATTCTAAATGAATCAGCCGCTGACCTTGAAAGTTTCTACGAAACAATAGCGGGCGGTAAAGGCTACGATATTTCAAACATATCGTCTTCTGGAGAATTAACGGCTCAGGACTTTGGAGTTAATCCCGAAATATTTAAGACCATTCTAAGGTTTCAGATAACTAATAAAATTGGAAATACTCAAGGAAAGGGAAAGGGCGAGCTAATTTCAATATTGTTTAAAGATGGTAAAAAGAAAGCAGGCGAAGGTGATATTGCTGCAGGCCCGGTTAATATTGAGGTTAAGGGGAACAGCGGCAGATTAATATCATCAAGAGCAGGTTTTGTCAACGGTCGCTCAGTAATAATTAAAAAGCTTGAAGAACTTAAGTTAATCGTTGGCGAAAATTTAAAGATTGTTGAGTTTTGTGAAGATATTTTAAAAAATGATCCAAGAGCTAGGTTATTCACAATTAATAGAATATGGCTCAACCAAACATGGTTACCTCTTTTTGATCTTATCTCAGAGGAATTTTCAAATGAACCTCAAGTTATTGAAGACTTTGAGAGATGGTTTGCCTCTATTTTTTCTGGAGGAATTTGGGAAACGGGTTGCGGCCATGAAGATGACTTGCTTGCTGGAATTAAAGACTTTTTTGAGAATAGCCGAAACGAACAGGAATTCATAAACTTTTTAGGATGGCATCATATTTTATATTACGCTAAAGTTGATGAGTTTTCAGTACTAGCAGTCGTAAACTCATCTGAGATTGTCTATTGTAAAGTCGATGCAGGCTTTAAAGAATTTAAAAAGCATCTTGAATGCCGCAGTGGACCAATGTGGCAGGACCCACAGAATCATAATATATTCAACATATTTACAAAGTAATCAAATTATACATACACTGAATAGGGTCGCCAAAAGCGGCCCTTCTTTGTTTAATAAATAACCTAGTATGGAGAAGACTCATAAAAACGTTGAAAACTGGAGAAAGGGCAAAGAACCTCTAAAGAATGCTGTCATGCAGCATCCTGAAGGAAATGACGTATACGATTACTTACAAAAGAATATTGAACGTAATTTCTGGGTGACACCTTTTAAATCTTGGGAAAAGCGACAAAAATTACATAAATCATAATGTTCGGAATGGAAGATTTAACAGAACCACAAGAAATGCAGGACAAGGCTACAATCGGCTATTTCATGCTTTCACTAATGCAAATTGCTGATCAGGCTAAAATAATTCACTGGCAAACTGGTCTAGATACAGAACATCGCCATTTCGGTATGTTCTACGAAGAGTTCATCGATCAAATGGACACGATCGTTGAGGCAATTGCTGGTAAATACGGTTCACAAAACCTTAAATTCGGAGAGGCTGCTGTAATGATCTACGATTACGAGATGGCATTGCCAGTATTCTTTGAATTGGTGAACGATGCATTACGCGGAACCTTTAGAAACCTGTTTGACCGAGATGAGGATTCAGAGCTTTACAACTTAGCAGATGAAATCTTAGACTTAACTAACAAAACGCAATACTTATTGCAACAAAAGTAATATGTTTCTAAAAGTAAAAAGATTTAAACACCTAGAGGATTTACTCGCAGAGGCCAATTTAATTCAAATCGGCTCTGGTGAACCTGATGTGGACTCTTCTGAGTACACAACAGAACAGCTTGATGCGCTAAAAAAGATGGACGAATTTCTTGATAACTTAATAGATCAGGCAATTAAGGTCGAAGCGTGGAAAGAGGAGGATATTATTAAATCCAAACACAATGTTGAAAATTACCTAAAATACTGCAAAAATAGACTTGATAGAATCAGCCGATTAATTAAGGACGAATTTGCAAAGGGCGGTACTGCACACAATGATTTACTTAAGTCATTAGCTAAGCAGCAGGCACAAATAGCAAAGAGGATTAGCGTGCTCGACGACATGTACGACAAACTCAAAGCCAGAGAAGATGCTCAAGTAAAACAAGTTGCTGAAGAAATTTCAAGAAAAATTGAAGATGTTCAACGCTCGTTAGAGAGCTCTTATTTGGTGATTATTACTGGCGCTGGTAAAGCAAATCAACTTAACTTAGATAAAATCCAAACTGCTGAAACCGTTGAAGAAAAGGAAGAGATTGCTGACGAGATTATAAGTGATTGGACGGTAGTTGAAGAAATAATTGAAGATTTCCCAGAGGAAGATAAAGTAGAGTTTGAGAGAGCTAAACGATATACTGAAGATAAGATTAAAGAAGAGATTGGAGAAGAGCGATTTGAAACACTTTCAGGCCAATCATCAGGTTTTACCAGAGAAGAGGCAACAATCTTGCGTCGAATCTTAGAATTAAATATTGGTAATTTTCAGACAGAGAAAGAATTAGAAACAGAACTAAACAATATTGATATTAAGATTAACGGACTAAAGGGCCAGACTAAATTGCGTAAAGCAAGTCATCCTGAAACAATCAAGTATCTGGAAGACCTATTAACTCAAGCTAAAATAGCATTACGCGAAAAGGCTAGAAGCAAAAGTATTCAACTTGATAGAACCAAGGGAATTCATTTTGATTTTAATAAGAAACTTAAATTATATGAGCGAGTTGCTCTACCTGTGACTGGCAAGCAGATTGCGGATGATTCTAGGATCATGAAGTTCCGTAGAGGATTATCTTCTTTAATGGATCTTTTACTTGGCCCAGACAACAAGCCAATGACTCCGGCAGGGCAAGCATTTGCCAATTTTGGATCATTGGTTCACAATATTTACGCTAAGACCCTAAATAAAACAGCTATGGTTGTTGGTAAAGCGCTGAAGGGTCGAGAAGGCGAAATGAAAGGCGATGCAATAAGCCGCATGTTCATTCCCGGACCATCAGTACTCGATGTTAAAAAAGAAGCTGCGTTTGAAGAGGCTGGAGCGCCTGGAGTTTCGGCACAGGTACCCGGCTCAATTGGTTCAATGGGACCAATCACACCGCCTACACCAACCTCTCTAGGTTCAGGCGATAATTTCAGCCCAATAAAAAAGAAGAAAAAGAAAGCAACTCATATTCTTGAGTTTTCAGATTTTCTAAAACAAAATAATAATCAATAATGAAAAATTTAGTAAAAACGTTTGAAGCATTTGAACAAGATCCTAAAATGACTAATCCTGAAATGGCGCAAGCTGGTTCTGAAGAGGTTGATCATTACATGTTCTTTGGTAATCTTAAAACAATTAAGAGACTAATTGATATAATGTTGGAAATGGACGAGACTCAAGTTAATCAACTACTTCACAACGGCCATGATTGGGCAGCCGATCATATTGCAACATCGAAAGACGATATCGAAGAGGTTGCTGATTTTCTTATGAATGAATTAAATGGAGCACCGGAAGCTGAAGCAGAAGGCCCAATTAAAAAATTCGGAGAGGAAATCGACGAAATGGCTGAAGGTTTATACTCTTGCAATGAGTGTAATATGACTTACGAATCACAAGAATGTAATGAAGACATGACTTGCGAATGTGGTGGCCAAATTACTCCAATGAACGAAGCATGGTAAACCCTACTCTAATTTCTGAAAATCTACAGTATCATCTTGATCGTGGAATGTCGGTTGCTGAGTCTATTTTTAGACCCGGTAGCAATGCGCATATTCAGTTATTAGTGGAGGCGCGTAATCGATTTGATGCGGGCGAAATGAATTTTACGGGAGTCGATAAGATTCTCTTTATTGAAACTGATCTTGGTAAAACTGCCGTTTTTGAGGGTCGAATCGTTCCGTTAGATTTTCCAATTGAAGAGATTAACGAATCTGAATATCACGGAAAGTCAGTAAAATTAAATTATCCTCAACGTGGAGGAGCCAAGAAGTATCACGTATTCGTAAAGAATCCTCACACTGGTAATATTAAAAAGATTTCATTCGGCGATGTTCATGGAGGCCTAACTGCAAAGGTTAGCAATCCTAAAGCCCGCGCATCCTTTGCCGCTCGCCATCAATGTCATCTTAAGAAAGATAAAACAAAAGCAGGTTACTGGGCCTGCCGTATCAACCGATACGCGCATCTATGGGGTGGTAAAACTTATCCTGGATTCTGGTAATGAAACCTTATACTGATCTTGAAATTAACGGTAATATTGTAACTCGCAAATTTGGTGCAGACATTGACCCAATTGAGCTCATGTGGCACCGAGACGATGAGTCCAGAATAGTCGAATCAGTTGAAAAAACTGATTGGCAAATTCAATTAGAGGACCGCTTGCCTTTTTCACTCGATCACGCAATAAATATTAATAGACATGAATGGCACCGACTAATTAAGGGGTCAGGCGAGTTAACCCTAAAAATCATAAAACTACCAGTATGAAATTCAAAATCGGAGACAAGGTTATTGTCAGAGCGGAAGCAGAAGAGATGCAGAATGCATTATTCCAAGAAATAGACGGAGCATCGGCAACGGTCAGTGAAGTCTACCATAACTCGTATGAACCTGATGTTTTCAGAATTGAAGTAGAATTGGATGAGCCAGTTAATGTTCACGGCGAGATGATCCGAACTGTGCCTGGGCTGTACATGGATAATATTGAGAGAGTTAATCGTACAACTGAGTCAAGATCTCATAAGGGTTGGTTTTCAGGATTTGCAGTTAACCGGTTCAATCGCTGGAATCGACTTCAGGAACGTAAATCAGTTCAGTACTAGAATAAATAACTCTACAAAAAATAAATCTAAATGGCAATTATTAAAAGATACACACAATGGCTCAATGAGGATGCACAAGCGGCTCCGGTGGCTGGAACTTCTGGTCCAGGTGCAAAGCCTGAAGGCTATACTCTAAAATCAAATGGAGTTGCTTACCAATATCCATTCGCTGACGATTTAGCTCATTCAAAATATCAATATTGGAATGCAACTGATGGTTCAATTACTGACGCTGGCTCCAGTAACGATGAGAACTCAAATCGAGTTGCTCTTAAAAAGATTATGCCTAGTCAAGGATCAATATCTCTTACGAGAGATCCGAACAATCCTACTAAAAAAACGTTTGGCGGGAGTATCGTAGATTCAGTAACTGCTGCATTGGAGATACATGCCCTACGTGGATTAAAGAGTCCAATGAAACTTGCTCAAATGAATGCGTTAGCAACTGGCGGATCGGATAACGTAGATGTTACGATTGTTAAAAACATGTACAGCATGCTAGATTCGTCTGATCGCCAAAGCGGTAAGAAATGGGTAGCTGAATGGGATACTAATTGGCCAAAGATTTGGAGAGAACAGTGCGTTAAGGCAGGTATGCCTTGGGTTTCTACTACACCTCCAGTTACTCCACCTGCTCAGGGATAGCTGTAAATACTTTATAAAAAGAAAAAGGAGGACTAATGTCCTCCTTTTTTATTATAGTGAAGTTTAAATTAATGACTTGTCATTTTTGCATTTCGAGTAAAAGATCCGTCTTTTTGTCCATTTACTAAATCAACGTTTTCGCTAGTTAATAAGAAGAGACCGCTGCTAGTAGCCTTAATGCTATCAATCCAACCAGTTTCAGCCTCATTTCCAACCTCAAATCGTAATACTCCGTTTAGATTTGAAACTCGACGAATCTTATAGACTTTTCGAGTTGATCCACTGATCCAAGTAGCAGTCATGTTACTTAAATCGTATTCCCAAACAATATGATCTGCCCAGTAATACGGATACTTTACTGAACCTGAAGATAGGGCTTGACTAAGGGTTAAATCTGCATTCCAGTTAATATGCTGAATTGTATCTAATTCAACACGGTAAAACTTTTTAAGATTTTGTGCGCCTGCGCTTAAACTTATTAAACTTAGAGCGATTAGGATTAACTTTTTCATATTGTATGTTAGTTAGTTGGTTAGTTATAATATACTACAAAATCTATAGGTTAGCCAAGATAAATAACTTTACAAAAAGAATTAATATATCACATGCAACTAATTAAAGGATACAAACAGTGGTTAAATGAGAATTTGACTGACCTGAATTTAGCAGAAGAGGCTGATGCAGCAGTTGCTGCGCCTGGCACAGGATTTAAAGCAACAGACGGGCTTACCTATAAATTATCATTTAAGAGTCAAGCTGACTTTGATAGCTATATCTCAGTACCACAATTCGCAAACGCTGCAAAGCCTGCACCGTGGGTGAAAGCGGAAACTGCGTCTGATCCTGATAATACAAGGGTTGCCAACTCTCAAGTTGCTTGGTTCAAAGAGCGTGCTAACATTGTTCAATCAATTTTCTTGGCAATGGCGTATCTAGGAAGACAGCCTAGATCAATCAATAATGCTTTTCCAAAAGAGAATGCGCTAGCCTTCATTAATCAAGCAAGTTCTCAATTGACTCCAATCTATAATGGCGCAAGCAATTCACCAGTTCAGGAAATTTTTTTACCGTATGCCAAAGAATCATTGGAAAATGCAAAATGGAATACAATGATCGCTGATCCAGCTGACACAACTGGTAAAACTCAAATTACATATTGGGCGTACTTCGTTAGAACTTTCATAGTTCCAACAGTTGCGGCTAAGCAGGCACTAGTTGTTGCACCCACTACTGCTCCTAAATAATAGTCAAACTATATTAAACAACGAAAGCCCTTCTGTCTGGAAGGGCTTTTTTATTGTGAATTGATTGAGTTAAGATTTTTCCTTGATTTCCATGCTAAACTTTCTGAATTCATACGTTAATTTAGCAGATGAGTCTTGATTGATCCAGTTAACCGAATTCGTACTTTTATCAATGACTAGAGTTGGAGTAAAGCCATCGTCTTCGTAAACGATCGTAATAATACTGCCGGTTAAGTCTTTACTTATGATGCGTCGACTTACATCGATATCGTATTTAGGGCTTTGATACACAACGGTGCCTGCATCCAGGTTAATAAAATAGTAAGAATTAACATTTAGTGAGTACTCTGTGTCTGGCAGACCGTCTGCTGATTCGCGTACAGATACTTGAGTAACGTGAATATCGATTTTTTGACTAAAGGCATTGAAGGACGTGATTAATGCAACTCCTAATACAACTACTAACTTTTTCATAACACGGGTTTTAGGTGGTTTATAGAACTAATATACTTATAAACTGTGAATCCTGTCCAGGATAAATAAAGGTATAATAATTTTAAGCCTATGAAATACGCAAATTCATTTAAATCATTTAACGAGTCACGCGGTACTGGAGAATCCCATTGGTATTACGGCATTGCTGACTGCAAAGGAATCGAATCTTTTGTTAAGGAACCTTCCCTAGCTAGATCACAAAACTTGGACAGATTACATGGGCTAGGTCTTAGCGATATTAGCGGCAAGGACGATCCAGAGAAAAAAGCATTTGGCGGAAACCTAAGCCTGATGACGCTGCGATGCAGAGCCAATGATCAACGTCACCCAGTAGTCTATCGAGTTAAGTTATCAGACTCTGCTGCTCAAATGGTGGACGACCTGTTAACAGACGGTGATTACGAAGAGGCTCTACGATTCATCAAGGACACAGCCGAAGAGGTTCAATTGGCTGGAAGCGGCAGCGAAAGGCGCTGGCATAAAATTCCAAACCCGGACCTAGATCCATACTCTTAATCTGAAGTCTGCCATTTCTCGTAACTTTAGACTCCATTGATAAATAATATCAAATAACGTAGTATTAATGGCGAATGATTGGGCATTAAAGGTTGAACAGATATTTAGCGGTACCAACTACATGGAGAAGCTTGCTACGAGCAGTAGCATCTATGATCTATCAAAGGTATTAGGCGGAGAAGGTAACGGCTCGGTGATTAATTCGGCACCAGAGTCAATTTTCAATAAATTTTCAATTTTCCAGTATTCCAAGTTTAGGAACGGTCTCTCTTATGAGCCGGCTGGCCACTTTATTGGATTTTCGCCAAGCCGAACCAATACTGGCGAAAATGATGCTGCCAATACTCAAGCAACTAACGAAATTAATAATAAACAGGCAAGGCTAAGACAGCAGGCCAAAGTATTAAGTAAAGAAAATAAAATTAGTGACCTTGAATCGGTTCAAAAACAGATAGCAGATAACGTTAAATTGCTTGAGCTTAAAAAGGCGGACATTGCAAAATTTCAGATAAAAAATTCTCCATCTCTAGTAAACCCTACAGCAAAGGCAATTATTTTATGGGGAGCAAAACAGTCCGGATTCAGCGTTACTGGCTTCCAGCCTTACGCAATGACTGATTTTATGTTTTGTAAGAACTACGGTAAAATTCCAAATAACCGTATGATTACTCTTAGACGATATCCATTTCCGGTTGAAGATCAGCTCACGATACCTGGCGAGAAGCATCCTATTCCAGTTGCACAAGCGGTTACTTGGTGGGGCGAAGGCACAAATAATTCTCTCGCAAAGACTGGAATGTTGAAGTGGAATCTCAAATGGACCACAGTTTCAGTTCAGCAGCAGGATATTGAAGGAAATGAGGTGACGGTCGACGATTTAGTAAAAATGTTTGACGGCGTTAAGGAACTAAAGGGTAAGGCTGACCAGCTTAAAAAGGTGTATGTTGGGCTAAAGGGCAACAATGCGCAGCTTCAGCAATTAAGCGGCATGGAGGGAAAGCTGCAGACATTTCTAAAGGGTCAGTACGAAACAAACGGTCCATACTGGAATCGAGTGTACGGCCCAGTGAATGTAATTCACCAAAGTACTCGAAGGGAAAGGGGTATGCAAGACGGCTGGAATTCGCCATTTACGATAGAGTTTCATTATTCATTTAGATCGTTTAATGGTCTTAGTCCAAAAATTGTTGCACTTGATCTTATTTCAAGTTTCTTGAATTTGACCTATAATGATGCGCAATTTCTAGGCCAATTGGCCAGATATTTTCCAAGAACTGGTGTAAAGTTTGATCCTACAACGACGGAGGCGCTTGGCAATATTTTAACAAACTGGGCAACCTCATTTGAGAACAATTCGGGTGCAGACATGGTGAAACTTGCGTCGTCGGTGATGGACAGTATAAAAGCAGCAGCAGATCAGGGAATTTCAATGATGCAAGATGCAGGCAATGAAGATTTCACCAAGATTAAAAACAAAGCTGCAAATGTTGCGCAGACTGTTGCAATTAGTGCACTAGCCGAAGCAGTTCCCAAGTTAATATCAGTTAGATCAGCTCTATCTGATCGACCTATTGGTGAATGGCACCTAGTTGTCGGCAATCCACTTAATCCAATTATGACAATGGGGGATCTTGTGTGCTCAGCCTGCGATATGGTATTTGACGAAGAGATGGGACCAGATGATTTTCCGACTGGCGTAACATTTAAGGTTGCGTTGCAACAAGGTAAACCTCGAGATAAGGTTGCAATTGAGAGAATTTTTAACTTAGGTGAGACCAAGATGATGTCATCTAAGCTGCGACCGTTTTCATCAGCGAATGACACATTCGGAGAGACAAATAATACTGAATGGAGCGAGAAAGCCAAGAAATCATTTAATGATCTAGATGCAGGTGATCAAGATAAACTAAAAGGCAATACTTACGTAAATTACAGAAGTAGAATTAGACGAGCGTACGGTTATGCAGGAGCAGACGATCCAAAGAAGGTTGCGGAAAACGAAATTGATGATTCAATCTTGTGGATGTATTACGATCGTCGCCAAGATAAACAATAATATAGAGACATGCTAGGACTAAAAACACTTACCAATAAAAAAGAGTTTACGAAACCCAACGGTGATGTCGTTGTTGACTTGATTCGTCGAGCAGTATCGTATCTTGGAATCAGAATAAACAGCGGACAGTTATACGCTGTGACTGATGAGACGTGCATGAGACCTGACTTGATCTCGTACATATTTTATCAAAAAACTGACTATGCTGATCTATTATTAAAATACAATGGCTACTCTAATCCATTTTCGTTAAATATTGGAGATGTTATTCGAATCCCAGATTCAGCTACCTTGAATAAATTTGGAGCAGCTCCTACTCTTGCAGAATTTGGGCCTAGAAAAAAGAAATCAAACGTTGTCTTTACTCCCAAAACCAAAAAGGATAAGCGTCGTGCTGAGTATTTACAGAAGAAAGCTGGAGCAGCTCCGTTGGTTCCGCCTAACGTTGCTCTCGATAGCAGCGTAAAAGTGGCAAATGGTAAAATTATATTTGGTGGGGACGTTACTTCAATTAGTAAACAAGATTGCCCAACTCCTATCTCTAGATCAAAACTTAAAGAGACTCTAATTAAAAATAAAATTAAATAATGGCAATTGATAAAATTTTAATTAGATCTACGCCAAAGATTACGCCAACTCAGATTGCGGTTAGGGACACCAAACAGTTCAAGGATGCTAATGGTAATGAGATCTTTGATAAAAAGGCCGATTTTATAGGTTATTCTGAACGTAAGGGTTTGATGACGCCAATCGTTATGATAGGCCAAGTCAGATTACCAGCAGATGCTATCAAGTCAATACACGTTTGGCAAAATGAATTGGTTCCAAGAATATCAATCACATTAATTGATGGACATTCGGTATTTGGTGCAGGCGGCTATCCACTTGCGAATATTATCGCAAGTGTGTTTATCCAATCACCAAACAAAAAGCTTAAGAGCTTAGCTGGCGACTATTTGATTAATAACGTGAGTTCAATTAGCTTGCCCGGAACGTCAACTACCATCTATACAATTAGCGGGGATCTCTATATTCCAAAATTAAACGGTCAGTTTTCAAGATCTTATCCAAACTTAACATCAAAGGGGGTTTTACAGAAAGTCGCTGATGAATTGCAATTAGGCTTTGCAGATAATTTAGCAGAGGCGGATACGAAAGACCAAATGACTTGGCTTATGCCTAATTACTCTTACAAATCATTCATTTCACATATTAAAAAGATGGCTTACTCCGATGATTCAAACTTCTTTGACTGTTTTATTGATCGATATTACACGCTTAATTTCATAAATGTTGAGAAGATGTTTGGTCAAGATAAGGAGTTAGATAAGGGATTTACTACGCTAGTTCAAACTGCTCTAAATAAAAATCAGGTGGATCCGGCTCTAGACGCTGATGCTGACAATTCGCCGGTTGATATTGTGTTAAGTAATTATAAATCAGCAAAGGGTTCGGAATCGTTCATTCATGAATTTTCGTTAGTTAGTAATCATGGCGAGGTCCTAGTTAATAATGGATTAAGGAGACAGGCCTATTGGTATGATCACGGCGGAAATTCTGAAACAAAAGATTCTGATGCAGATTCAGTTAACTTCATTGAGCACTATGCAGAACCGATTACTACACCAGCTGGAGCAGACGGTCGAGCTCCGCAAACAGTTATCCTAGACGAGTACGCAAATGCTGACTCAATTATTGGTGAATGGCGCGGAATCGATTACGGAAACGCTCATAATCAATATAAGTTTGCACACATAATCAATGATCATAACCTAAAAGAGACTCAAAAGAACATGTTGAAAATTAGACTAGACGGTCTAAACGCGAATATTATTAGAGGTTCTAGAGTTGCAGTTGCAATATTTTTACAACGACAAGCTGCAATGAACGCAGCAGTTTCACGAAAGGAAAATTCAGAAGACTTTGACCCGGCTAGCGTTGAAACTGGTAATCCAGAATACGATCAAAATATGGCGGCTGAATTTTATGATAAGGGGCTAAGCGGTTTCTATTACGTATCATCAATTGATTACAAGTACCTTGACGGTAAATTTGAAACTGAGATGCTTTTGGCTAGAAGACACTGGTTATTACCTCGACCAAAAAATGAAATTACTACTTAATAATGATAACTAATCCAAATAACGTAAAGTTTGCAGATTCAATCTCTACAAGCTCGCCAATGGTCGATATGTTCGTAAAGTCGTCAATATTTGACTTTCAAGACCCAGTTTTTCTAACCTTTGTCGTTGATTTTTTTCCATCGAGAGCGCAATTTGCAACAGATGGAATCTCAAACGATAACCTATTGATTGGCCCAATGGATTGGTTTTTAACTAATGCATCAGTTGATCCAACTAGATATTCAAGAGACTCTGTGATTACTTCCGAGAAGGCTCACAATCTTGTTGAATACTGTGCGTATGACTGGCTGACTGATTATTACGGGGCAGATCACAAGACTATGCCTAATACTGGAAGCGACTCTTATAACCCAGCGGTCTGTTTAGGCAAGGCAATCAAAGGACTAAGCACCATACAGTCTTCACCTTGGTATTTCCAATCAGTGCAAGGAATTTCGGACCTATGGAAGACGATTGGTCGTGTAAAAGAAGGTAATAAGAAAGCTACTTTAACTTTTAATTGCCTTGAGTCAGTTACTCAGCCCTTAACCGATATTGCTGAAAATTATCGCTATGCAATATACGATGAGCAACGCCTGTCATACAGACTGCCGGATAATCTAAGATGGTTTGATATGGAAATAAGCCTAATTGAAATTAGAAATTTGGTTGACTACAATACGTACGATAAAACTAATGACTATAAATTATTCAAAGAGGATGCTAAAAAAAATACTGTATCAGGTTTAAAGGTTGTTAAGTTTAGACTTAAAATGTGCGAATTTGATTTTTCAGACTTTATAGCTGGATCAGGCGGCCAAACTGAACATAAAATATCAACTGACGATAAACCATTTTCACCAAGTTTCAAAGTGAATGTTGGTTGGGTTGAACACCAGCCTGTTCCGATTAGCGATGTTAATGATATTAAAACAATTCACAATGGGGATCGTAGTGCTAGCGACTTAGGTAATACTTATTCAAATAGGCTTGGTCAATTTAACCTATTTGGTGGAGCGGCTCAAGGAATTGCAAACCGCATAAATAATATTACTAGCACAGCAATGAGATTGCCTGGCGCAATCGTTGGATCTTTCATGAATGATATACAAACTGCCCTAGAAGGCAAGGCCTTAGGTAATGTGTATGACGAAGGCGGTTTAAATGGAGTAGCTGGCGCAATCAATAAGTTTGGAGCCTCACTAACGGGTCGTCAAGCCCCAGTTGGCCCGCCGCTTACGAGCAATCTTAAGAGCGATATTTACCCAACCCCGAATCCACCGAGCGTAGTTGGCAATGGCGATCTTGGAGACGTTTATCCATAACCTATTACTAAATTAGAAGTATAACTATTATATGATTGATAATACGAGCATTAAAACCAACTCAGCGGTTGAAGAATTTACGGAAGTCTATCTAGGAAAGGTAGAAGACATTATGGATCCTCTATATGAAGGTCGCTGTCGTGTCAGAGTATTTTCGCTGTTTGACGATATTGAAGTCGCTGATTTGCCATGGGCAACTCCAGCAAATAAGCCCCTATTCTTTGGCCAGGACGCTCGCGCTGGATCCCTATCGATTCCAAAAGTCGGTGCAGTAGTTCAGGTCAGATTTAGCAATGGAGATATTTACTCACCAGAATACTGTCAAGTTCAGGAGGTCGGAGAAGATATTAAGGACGAGCTTAAGAAAGGAGCTCAGACTCCAACTAAATACGAAGGAGCTCATTTTATCCTGTTTGACGGAGATGAAGAGATTAAATTTTGGTTTGATCGTGAGATTGGTCTGCAAATGGAGATGAAAAAATCTTTCATTCGAATTGATCAAAAGACGTCAAACGTGTTGATTGAACACAAGGACAATCAGTCATCAATTTCATTAGAGAATAATGTAATTCGGATCGTATCGGATTCGCAGATTAATTTAACAACAGGTTCTCAAGTTACAGTTGACGCTAGAACAGTTAAGATTACGGGCGGAAACGTTGAGATCGGTAAGGACGGAGTATTCAATAATGCGGTATTGGGAAATCAATTAGAAGTAGTACTTAACGGCTTGGCTGCAGCAATCGATGCTAAAATGCCAGCTACGCCAGGCGCAACTCTTGCAACTGTGCAGAATGCTGCCTCCCTGTACTTAGCAAAACACGTTACAATCGCGTCAGACTAAAAGTCTATCCCAAATTCGTTTGGACACTCAATTAAGGATTTACTTACTTTGGGATCGTCATCTCCAAGATGAGGCCCGGTAAATTTAAGAGACCCAGTTCTTTGGGCCTCAACCACATCATTCGCTAAAATATTTAGGTTTTCTCGATTTGGAAAGAATCTGCTTGATGCATGGTACTTGGCCTCAATATCGTGCCTAACCATTTCCATGTGGTGCATTGAGATTATATCCCTTTCAAATACTCGACTCTTGCGATAAGAGTCGTCTATCATACCTCGAGTTGGATCAACTCCTGAAAATATTTGCTGTAGAGTATGATGTCTACAAGTTGGAGTAACTCGATAGATGAATGGAATTTTCCAGCGCGAATGACCTCTGTGCAGAGTTGGAGTAACGTAGTTAATATAGTGTAGAGCAGTTGCATCAAGTGAGTGAGTCTCAATCTCAGCCTTTGCCCATGCAAATTCAGAATCTCGATAGCATTCGTCAGCATCCATTGAAAGATAATGTGTTGCTCCAAGACTACGTGCGAGATCAAGGCAACTCTGTCTCTTATTGAGCTCAAATGATTTGGCCTGAATTACAGAGTCTGGCGTTTTTAGATTACTTGGTCTAAACTGCGTGAACTCAATAATATGATCAATTAGCCCTTCTTTTTTTAATTCATTGAGAGTTGGGATCAGCTCAGGTTTCGCCATAGTTCCTCCCCAGGAAACCCGTTGGTATGAGACAATAATTATATTGACCTGATTTCTGACTGACGCTAGGGACGCCCTAAGAGTCTCCAATCCGTCAAATACGACATATCCTGCAGCTAATTTCATCTTAGTTTTTCTGTGAAGCAAGTCTTTCCAATACAGTTTTATGGTATTCTCGAGTATGGACCCCAGCGTAAGGATCCAATAGAGAACCTGTATCAATTTGAGTTATCGTTTCGCCATACTTATTGTACATACGGTCGATAATTATTTTAGCAGCAATGCTTGCCGAATAGAGAATTACTGGATTAGTTTTACCTGCAAGTTTTTCTTCAATTTGAGCCTGCAGCTCATCGCAATAATCCCAAGAATTTGGATCAGGCGAAATAACGTGATCAAAGGTTAAGAAATTTAGGTTCTTAAGGTATTCTGGCCCCAATAGGATAAGCTCTCGAGTTTTTAAAACATCAAAGAAGTCTCCAAGAGAACCCATTTCAGATAGTCTGTGTAGCATATCTGCATTTATCACATTGACCCCATCTGGAATAGCGCTTTCGATATCTTCAGGCCAAAGGCTTAGCGCAAGATTTTGAAGACCAAAATAATACTTGGGACCAGACTTTATAATGTCAAGCATTGTATCTCCTGATCTGATTAGGCCGTCTACCTTTTCAAACCTTCTTAAAATTATGGAATATGTTGGCTCCTTTCTTAAAGCTACAGCCCATTCGCCGTCTCCGTATCTCACAAGAGAAAAATTTTCTTGAGTTTTTAGTTTGTGCATAAACTCATCGTAAATGTAGGTCATGTTAATCATATTAAATTATTATTTTAAACAGTTTTTTTGAATCCAGATTGAGTCAGTTTGAGGCCATCCGACTTTAATTGAGAGCATTACGAATCCATTATTTACCAGAATAGGTTCTACTTCTGGATATAGTTTTTGATTTTTCCAGACCTCAGTATGTTCATTTTCTATGTGAATACATTTGATTGATTTAAGACGTTCGCCAAATCCTTTTAATACTTCAAAGCTGTGTCCTTCAACATCTATTTTAAGTAGATCAATTGTATCAATCTGTTGAGACTCCATAAATTCGTCCATTCGCATTGACTTTACTGAGGTCTTGTCAAATTGACTAGGCAAGGCCCAACTTAAATCGTCAACTCTTTCATATAATGAAGAGATCCCCAAGTTTGAATTTTCAATATTGATAGTATTGAATTCGAGTTCAGAGGTTTGGTTGGACGCTGCAAAATTAAAGCTCTTGAACTCTGGCCGATTTTTGCAAATTCGTGAATAGAGAACTGGGTGAGGTTCAATTATGTAAACGTTACCTGTTTTAAAATTTGATTCTAGAGTTTCAGTATCCGCTCCATCCATTGCCCCAATATCCATGATTGATTGAGGTTCAAAGTTGGCATATTCTTTAACTAGGTCTGCCCATTCTTGCATGGATATGTGATTTATATCATACATTTTCGTTTAGCATTTTTTGAATGTGAAGACTTCTGTTTATGCATTCGCTAACGTACTGCCGAGTCCATCTGGTTAATAGAGCCGGCACGCTTTTTGCAATTAAGGCTTCTCGGCGTTCCGCTGAATAGCTAGTCGAAGCATTGTGTTTAATAAAGATGCTGCCGACTACGAAATTTGTGAACCCGTTTCTTATACATTTTAACGAATAATCGTCTTCACTGCCGTAATGTGGAAATAGGTCTCCATCAAATCTGCCGAGAGTTAAGATGACTTCGCGGCTCATGAAATAACAGAATCCATGAATTAGTTGGGACTTAAAGGTCGGTTTAGTATCGATTTGAGTTAAATATTTCGCAGGATTGTGTATTGTTTGAGTTGTTGCATTATCGCTAACAACACTTGCAACCCCAGGCTTATCAAATTTACTGAATTCTGTCTCCATTTTATCTAACCAGTCTGGCGTAACAATTACGGTATCGCTATTTAGCAAACATAAAATGTTAAAGTCTAGATATTTTATAGCATAGTCGATTCCGTCATTACATGCTTTAGAGAATCCCATTGCTTTAGTATGACGAATCAATATCTTATCAGGTAAATCATCGATCCATTTAACCGTCTCATAATCAGTTGAGCCGTCGTCGACTATTATTAGAGAATAATTCTTTGTATGTTTCTTAATACTTTCAATACAAGCCTTTAGGTGAAATACTTGATTGTGAACTGGGATAATTATTACGTTGGTCATTATATTAGTTCATTTAATTTTTTAACAACATTTTCCCAAGTATTTTCAGCAACTCTTGCCTGCATATCGGTCATGAATTTTTCAGAGTACAAATCGAAATTTTGAATAATATCAGTTGCTAAATTAATCATTTGTGATTCATTATCAATTCTTGCAATTTTACAGTTTTGAGATTCATAAAATATTTCATTGATTGCGCCGTCACAAATAATTGCTGGGCATCCACATAGAGTAGATTCAATTGGTGTAAGATTTAGACCCTCAGTAATTGATGGCATTAAAAAACATTGAGTTTGATTAAAAACTGCTCTAACCTCTGCTGGTTTTGCATTCGGATAATGTTTAACGAGTCCAATTGGATGCTTGTGCATGTCGTAATTAACTGATGAACCGACTGTTATTACTCCATCAATCGTTCCGTTTGAATAGAGTGCGTTTGCAATTTTTACACCTAAATCATATCGTTTAGCCAATGATGGGTGATAGAGTAGAGCTAAATACTTATTGCGTTTAATTTTTGGGTCGACATACATGTGATCCATATCTAAACCAAATCCGATTCTATGAACTTTTACTCCTTCTTTTGCAATTGCTTCTTCAAGTTTTTTGGTTGAACATGTGACTATTACGTCTGGATTTAAAACGTTTGCGCGTTCTCGATCGATTGCCATGCCGTATGATAACATGTACAGAATAACTTTATCAACTTGAGGTAAACTAACTAGCTGATTTAGGTATGGATTATCTGAATATGTTATGCAGGCATCACATTCTGGAAAAGTGTTATCCGGCAGACCGACTGTCCAGTGTAGGTCAAGGTCGATAGGATAACTTCCAGTAATTCTTTGAAATCTGATTAGAGGTGAAGTTGGAATTTTCTTTGCAAGTTTTAGAGTCTCAGTTATTCCGCCTGCTGTTGTATTTGAATGAGGTAGTTCAACTGCAAGCCTTAACATTCGAGAAATGCCAGCAGAAGTTGGATCATTTGTCGGAACTTCAACGATTAGCGTGCTAGGCATGTAAGTTTTGCCATCATCTTCAAACTCGTCAGGCGAAGACAGTTGATCAATGTAGTTATAAAATTTTGAAATTATTGCTGAGAGAAGCCTAGGCTTTTGTGAACTCAATAGGTCCGCACGGGTCTTTATGATTTCGCGAATCCTTTCCGGAGAGGCTACTGGATTTATTGTTGAAATTGCAACGAGCCTATTCAATTTAATTACATCTTCCGGTTTTGGATTTGAAAAAATTAACTTTTCTGGTACAATATGCTTGGTTGCCAGTAATTGACAGTTTATAATAAAGTAACTAAATACGTTTAGGCTGTCTGGATCGCTTGGCTTCATTGAGCTCATAAATGCACGCGCACTCTGATACAATTGGATAGTCGGCGTTATCTTAAACAGTTGATGACTTATCTTGCCATGATGTGATTGATAGAACCAGTTTTGAAAATTTGAATTTGTTACAGCAGAGGTTACGTATATTGAAGAATCAAATACTGTAAGAGTTTGATCGTATTGCGAAAATGCGCTCAAGAGTAGAGGATTTACAAACATTGGGCCTTTCGCTAAATCTAATAAATTTTGAGATAGGCTATTTGGATAAGTTCTTACAATTGGCATAACTCTCCTAAGTTTAGAGATTATTGCCTTTGGTAATTCTTCTTCTGTACAGATAATAATTTTTGAATAGGCATTCGGTTCTGAATTTCTAATCAAGGATTCAATATTGTCAAAGAATACTGACTCGACGGCTTTGTTGTAATAGGTAAATATGGCTGGTTTCACATGGCGGATTTTTTTAGCAGAGGTTAAGGTAAACCATTATCTACTTAATAGTATTATACTAGAAATACTATTTCAGATTTATCTATTTTGAAAAATTATTATGAAGTCCTTGAGATTCAAGAGAATGCTGATTCTGATGAAATTAAAAAGGCGTACCGCAAACTTACTAAACAGTATCACCCCGACCGAAACCCGGAAGGAGAAGAGCACTTTAAGAAAATAGTTGAAGCTTACGAAACACTCGGAGATTCAAATAAAAGAGCCGACTATGATCGGACGTTAAATGGCGGATCAGTTAACGAATATTTCACAACATTTCATGACTTTTCTTTTAATGGATTTGATCCGTCTCATCTAAATATCGTAAGGGACCGTAAGTTTTCGCTAAGCGAACTAATGGCAGGCGTTGAATTCACAGTAGAATATCAAATTTCAAAATCTGGCCTTGATAAATCATCATTTGATAATAAGTCTTATAAGATAAAGGTTAACTTGAGTAAGACTGCATACCCTATCACAAAGATTGGCGGATCAGTTGATGCAGTTATTCTTAGAATTAAGGGAGCCGGTTCTAGCCAGGTCTTTGAACGGTCTGACTTTTTTGGAAAGGCTAGGCAAAATAGCGTATCTGGGGATCTAATAGTTAGAATAATTATAGATCTACAGGGGCTGCAACTTAAAGACTTTGATATTGTTCAGACAACTAATGTTGAGCTCAGAGATGTCTTATTTTCAGACGAAATTATCTTGGAAAATCCCCTGGGTAAAAAATATCGCATAAAATCACTAACTGTAAATAGTTTATCAGATATTAGAGTTAGAATTCCTGACCATGGATTATTTACGCCAGCTGGGACAAACGGCTCTTTTATATTTGAGATCAAGGTAAATAAACCTGATCTATCTAAATTATCTGAAGAAGAGTTAACTACGCTTAAAGAATTACTGAAAGGCTTTGATAAATAATGTTAGTATAGCTGTCTATTTTAACCGATAGGTCGCTATATAAATAACAAAAAAGTCTTATACAAGTTGACTAGCGCTAAAACAAACTTACTAAAGACTGGCTTCGATGATAGTCAATTATTCATCATCGAGCGAGTTAACGAAGCGTTGAACGTTTCAAAATCAAACGATGGCTCAATTATCCTTGAGGGTATTTGTGCAGTCTTTGGACAAAAGAACGAGAACAATCGTATCTATGAGAAGCAAGAGTACTTGCCTCATCTTTCATATCTAAATGAGAAGATCCAAAAGGGTCAGTTATTCGGAGAGTTAGACCATCCACAAAGTTTTGACGTTTCCCTAAAGAACGTTTCTCACGTGGTTGAAGCTCTTACTTATGACGAACCTTCAAATACTGTTCGTATTAAACTTAAAGTTCTTGATACTCCATGTGGTCGTATTGCAAAGACTCTAGTTGAGTCAGGTTGTACAATCTCAACTTCATCAAGAGCAGCAGGTAACGTAAACGAGAGCGGAGTCGTTAAGATTCAAAAAATCTTTACTTACGATATCGTTGCTGAACCAGGATTCTCACAAGCTTCCCTAACTCAGGTTTCTGAGAGCTTAAGGGACAATTTTTCTGTACTTTTTGAGTCTTTGGACGGCATTAAGACAACTTCCATCACAAATAAGTTAACAGATATATCAGAAAGCTTCTCATTTGAAGATTCTGTAAAGATCTATAGAATAAATAATTCTGAAATCACTAAACAACAAAATAATAATAAGCAAATGGCTAATGACTTTGTATCAAGAGAAGAAATGAACCAGTATTCGCAATTGGTTAAGAAGAAATTCGATGCTCTTCAAGAAAACCTTTCGAAAAACAACGCTGGAATTCGCTCTCTTAATGAAAATAGCAATGAATCACCAGAAACTGGAAAACTAGTTGAGTATGTAAATTACTTAGCAAGTGAAATGGAAAAAATGGTTGAGTATTCAAACTACCTTTCAACCATGCTAAATAAAGGTATTGGATATACTGAGCATGTTGCAGAAAAAGTTAACAACGTTATCGATTACGGTGATTACTTAGCAGAAAAAGTTGAGAAAAACATTCAATACTCTGATTATCTAGGAGAGAAAGTTAACCAATCTATCAATTACGGCGAGTATGTTGCTGAAAACGTTGAGAAGAATATTGCTTACTCAAACTACTTAGCTCAGAACGTTGACAAAGGAATTCAATACGCTGAATACGTTGCAGAGAATGCTGAAAAAGGTATTAAATTTGCAAACTACTTAGCTGAAAACCTAGATGCAGCAATCAAATATTCTGAGTATCTTGGCGAAAACGTACAGAAAGGAATTGCTTATTCTGAGTACATCGCTGAAACAATGAATGAAAAGATTACTCCAAACACAAATATCAAAGCTCGCAGATTGTTATCTGACGTTAAGAAACTTAACGAAAGTGCAAGCTACGAAGTTACAGATGCTTCAGGAGTTGATGAATTAGCTAACGCAGTTGACGGTATCTTATCTCATATCAAATCTAATTCAGCGAATGCAGTTCTTGAAAACAAATATCCTTTCTTGAAACTTCTTAGTGAATCTAACAAGCAAAAATTCTATGCTTTGGATGCTGATACTAAAACAGCAATCGTTGAAACTATGAGAGGCGCTATCTTCTTTACTGAAGGTGAAGTTATCAATATCATGGAATCAGTAATGAATAAACAAACGGAAAACACTCCAGCTTACGTTCGTTTCATGCCAGAAAAATACAAAACAGTATTTGAAAGTATGAATGATGCTGAACGTAATTGGATGGCTGCTCAAGCTTCTACTCAAGTGATCAACACTCCTTATCAAGCTAAAGCATTCTGGGATTCTCGCGATCTTAGAACAGTAAATGAAAGAATTGCGCAAGCAAATAATATAAATAATCAAACAATTAACGAAAGCCAAGGTAAAGAGGGCTACATATCGTTAGTACAAGTAAACGAAAGTCTAAGAGGTTATTCAAATAGCTATCTAGACGCTCTCAAAAGAAGAGCACAAAACTAAAAAAACATTTTTAATAAAATGGCAACAAAAATTTTCAAAAGACTGAATGACGCTTCAGTTACGGAAACTTGGACCCCAGTATTAGAAGGTTATGGTGCAAACGTACAATCTCGCCCTTGGTTGGTAGATTACGCTCACAACCACGCAATCTTTGATAACGCAGGTTCATTAAACGAGAGCACTGCTCCAGGTTTGTTCTTACAACAACCAGGTTCAGTATCTGCAATGGGTGCAATCTCTGCTCCAACTTCTTCAATGACTCCATTCACAAATGGTGCAAAAAATAGCTATAACGTAGCTGGTTCTGGTGATAAATTCCCAAGCTTGTTACCTATCGCTATTCAAGTAGCTGCTAAAACTGTAGGTTTCGATCTAGTTGGTGTAGTTCCTATGGATTCTCCAGTAGGTTTCTTACCTTATTTGGATTACGTATACCAAGGTGGTAACGTTGACAAACAATACGAGCCTTTCGTAATCAAAATCAACGGTTTCGTTAAAACTACTACTCTTTCTACAGGTACTCTAGCTTCTTTCGTAGCTGGTGATACTTCTAAGATCGATTTAGGTGGTGGAGACGTATTGAACTTATCATTCATCGGATTCTCACGTATTGATGGAGTAGCTATGTTTAAAGTAGTTAACACAACTGGCGATGAGACTAAGACAATCAATGATTTCGTAACTAACGGTGAAACTTTCACAACTATTACAGTTAATGGTGCTTCTCACGCTTACACTAAGTCTTTGACTACTCAAACTGCAGCTCTAGTATCTGCTTTAGAAAACCACATTTCAGGTTTCACTTCAACTACAACTGAAGCTGACGTTGATTTCGATGGTCCTTTCTTAGGTTCTACTGGTTCTCAAGTTAACTACGACGGTATGACTCGTGAAGTTGCTGAAGCTTCTAAATTCCGTCAAATGGGTCTTCGTATGTTTACGAAATTCATTGAGGCAAAAGGAGACCAAGTAGCAATCTCTGCAACTGTTGAGCAAATCCAAGATCTTAACCGAGTTTGGAATTTCGACGTAATCTCTATGTTAGAGAACGTAGCAGTTAATGAACTTGCACAAGGTATCAACAAAAAATTAGTTGACAGAGTATTTAACTTAGGTAAAACTCATAAAACTACGTTAGAAGCAGTTGAAGGCGCTGGAATCGTTAACTTAGATCTTACGATCGGTTCAGGTTTCGAAAACATCTCAACTCTACAACGTCGTGTTGTTACTAAAATCCTTGAAATGGCTAACTTGATTTATCACAGAGGTCGTTTCGGTGCTGGTACATACATCGTTACTAACGGCCGTGTAGCTTCAGCTCTTGCTGACGTTGCTGGTTACTCTTTTGCTCCATTCAATAACGATCTTCCTTCAGGACCTGGTCAACTTTACCCAGCTGGTAAAGTACACGGTTTAACTGTATACGTAGATCCTAACTTGAAATTCAGCGACAACCGCATCCACATCGGACGTAAAGGCGCTGACGAAGAGCCAGGTGTTAAATTCCTTCCATATATCATGGCTGAGAGTCTTCAAACAATTGCAGAGGGTACTTTCTCTCCGAAAATTGGTATGAAATCTCGTTATGCTATCACGGAAGCTGGATGGCACCCAGAAACACAATACATCACTATGGAAGTAACTGGCCTAGGAGTATTGACTGGTTCTGTTGCTCCTTCAACTGGATACGCAGCTTAATCTTAACTAGATTATTCATAGTAAAAGGCTCCTCAAAAGGGAGCCTTTTCTTTTTTAGCCGACTTTCACTAATAAATAACCTAGCTAGGATTAGCAAAAAAGAAATTACAAAAAAACAAAATTCACATGAAATCAGTTTTAAGCTACGAAGAGTATCTTTTTGAAAAGAAAACGAATCAAGATCTTGCTAAAGGCGCTCCAGCTAAAGGCAAAAGAATTACAAAACAAGTTGATGATGAGATGTCTGCACTTCCTGTTGGAAAAGGTAGAGCAATCAGTAAAACTGTAAAACCTGAAATGGCTGATATGCCTAAGGGTCGTGGTTCTGCTTCTAATAAAATGGTGAAACCTGAAATGGCCGATATGCCTAAGGGTCGTGGAACTGCTTCTAAGAAAGAAGTTGATCCTAAGATCTCTAAGCTTGTTATCAAAGGTAAAGCTATCAACAAGAAAGTTGATCCAGCTATGGCAAAGATGCCTAAATAAATCAGTTAACTATGTCAAAACTTAAATTTAGTGATGGCATGGAATTCGATCTGTCTGGACCATTGAGAATTGAAGAGCGCGAAGACGGCTACTATGTAGTTGGTCAAAACACTTTGATTCCAGTAAACTCTCAGGAAGAAGGCCTTGCTCAAATAAAAAGAATGGGTGGATCTGCTGATATTGAATCAGAAGATATTGACCTGGATCCAATGGGCCCACGAGGACCACACGTGCATCCAACGTTTGAATCGTATATGTACGAAGCAAATTCGCTTAAGGACTTGGTTGGAAAATCTGACGAGGAAGAACTTGATTTAGATGATGCTCGTTCAATCGGTAAGAAGATTTCAAAAATGAAAGGTGATGATCGCAAGAAATATGTAGGTATCGTTAATTTCATGGGAGCATCTTGCCGTATTTACAACGAAATTTGGGCTAACTATAAAACAGTTGATCCAGATAAGAAAAAAGCAAATCGTGGAAAAGAATTCCGCGGAGATAAAGAAATCGGCTAATAAATGATAGGAAACGGCGTAATTGCAGAGTCATACATAAGCTTTAATATTAAGTGGACCAATCCCGGAAACGGCGGACAGCCTCATTGGGATCAGAATGCTCAAGATATTGAACTGCATACTACTGACATTTATCCGGACTTATTGTTTACAAAGGCTTCTGCTCTTGCAACTTATTACAAGTACACAAGCGCCGATAAGTTAATTAATCTACTTAAAGAGATTAATGCAGTAATTGATTCTAAGCTAACAAAGAAGACAAACGAAACTCTAGCATTGCCTGCCGGTAATGATAAGAATTTACCAGCAGTTTTCCAAAAGCCTGGACTGCCAGCTGTCATAGATAAAACTCAGGATGATCAGGATTCACTAGAACCTGAAGATGAGATAACTAATGACGAGCCAAAGAAAGATGAGCCTAAGGATCCAGAGAAGACTCCTGCATTTAATGGAAGTTATTCTGTTCATGTGATTGCTGATAGAATGAGATTCATTGATGTTCAGGAAAAAGGCGGAAGCGGAGTAACTATTCAGTATCGTGCAACCAATAATATAACTAAGATGGTCGGAGATGAAAATCTTGACAACTCTAGCAAAATTAAAGCAATAGTTAAATTTGGCGGTATTATGGGAGACACAATTGAATTCAGTTATTCAGATTTTACAGTTGAAGGCGAAGGCGGTGGAGTTCAAAAGAATCTCTTAGCTGAAGTATTGCCTTCGATTGAATTATCATTTACCGTTGGCGAAAATTCAGTTGTTCCAAAAGGAAAGGATGCAGAAGACGAAGACTGGGTGTTTAAAGCACTTAAAAGCTTAAAGGGTTCCGGCGCAAAGGAGCGCGAATTCACCGAAATTAAGAATGAGGTTAACAAAAAAGCTGACCCAACTCCGGTCGGTCCGCGATAAACTGCGAAACTCTCGAATAAATAAATTAAAAAAATAAGACAAGATGGCTGGTCTACCACATTTTAAAAACTCAACCGCAGGTCCAGGAAGATATGAACCGATTTACTTAAATCAGTTTGAAGTAATTATTACGCCTCCACCTGCTGTCTCTGCAAAAATTGGATTTAACAATAATCTAACTCTAGAACACGTTAAGACGGTTACTGGACTTCCAGAACTTCACGGTAACGCCGGTGGTGCTTTGCAAACACAGAGATTCAAATTCTCTGAAAGAGCTTACGCTGCTGCTAAACCTACAACAACGTTAGCTAAATTCAAGATTGCATTTGAATTGAACTTAAATGACGATAACGATAATTACATTTATAACGCATTCCGCGCTTGGTCTAATTTGATCTATGATCCAATGACTGGTGCGCAAGGATTGAAAAAAGATTACGCAGGTACTGTTGCTAGTCCAGCAGTAATTCAAGTAACTCAATTCAACCGTTCTGGTGTAATCTTTAGAGAGTTTGTTTTCTCTCCAGTTTTCATAGATACTGAGAAATTTACAGAGCAAACCTTAAGTTATGCAGACGATAAAATTGCCGATCTTACAATTGGATTCGTAGCGGATCGTTACGTTGAAACTCGTATTGGTCAATAAAAATACTAAAGTAAGACATGGACATGTTTAACGTAAAACGCAGAGATAATCCTTCTCTAGAAAGATGGACAAACCCAAAGAAACCTGCGTTCGGTGGTCCTTCTGAAAAAGAAGATTTCGATAAATCAAAGAGAAAATCTCTAGATGGATATCAAAGAGTTGTTGAGCGCGATCCTAATGCTGAAGGAGGCCGATTCAACCCAAATTATGATTCTGCTTGGAAAGGATTTTCCAGCGATATCGTTTATAAAACAGCAAAGAAAAAACCTTATACACAAATGTACGCTAAACCAACTATCGCAACAACTGATGCAGTTGAAGAAGGAAAGATCGCAAGATACCAAGAATTCGTAAATGAAAACTATGAATTTAACGAAGCTGAAGAACCTTTAGAAGATGATGAAAATGTAGACCTTGGATACGAAGTAGACGAGGAGCAATTGGAAAAATTAATGGAAGAATTCGGAGACGATCTTCAAGATTTAATTGATGACATTTGCGAGAAAATGGAAATCGAAAAAGAAGAAGTTTGCGACCTATTATGTGCAGCAATTGAAAAAATGTGCAAAGAAGAGGAAGAAGGCGAAGAAGGTGAAGAAGAGAATACTGAAGAAGGAGCTTAATCTTTTAAAACTTATTGAATACTAGAAAGGGACGTTTATCGTCCCTTTTTTATTGTTTTAATCTTTAGCTCTGTGCAAAAGTCCTCTTCTAAATCAATTATTAGAGGTTCAAATTTAACCTCTTCATAAGCATTCGATAGAAAGTCGATTGTGTTTAACACAGTATTCTTTGACAGACTTGAGTTAACGTAGATTATTCGACTGTATTTGCGGTTTCTAACATTGACTGCTTTATCAATTAATTTCTTGATTTCGTAATTAATTAAGAAAGATTGAATTTTATTTGGTACAAGAATATCTTGTTCAAATTTCTCCCTAATTATCTTATTGACATTTAAAAGATAGTCGGATTTGCATTTTTTGTGCAGGACTTGAACGAATTGTTTTAGATCTTTAACGAAGACTATTTCAAGTACGCGATTTGTAGTATCAATCATTTTGTATGTTGATTTTTTTAACCTCAACACCGGCTCTTCGTAAAAAGTCCAAGCCGTTTGTATCACGATACTCTTCCAAGTAAACAACGCGTTTAATACCAGCCTGTAGAATTAATTTACTACAATCTGTGCATGGGGAATATGTAATATAGAGGGTTGCGCCATCGCTACTTTGTGTTGATTTGGCAACTTTAGCTAATGCATTTGATTCGGCATGTAAAACATACCATTTGGTTTTATATTCTTTAAATGAACCGTCTTCATTATGGATAGCTTCTTCACATTCATTTTCAAAACCAGACGGAGTTCCGTTGAACCCATCAGAGATGATTGTGTTATTTTTAACAATTAGAGCTCCAACTTTTTTACGAGTGGCATGAGATAGATCTGCCCAGACTTGGGCCATCTTAATGTAAGCGAGGTCTATTTTATGTTGCTTTGGCGTCATGATTATTTCTTTGAAACATTTGTATGAATCCATTTTAACATATCTGGACCATCTTGAAAAATTAGATACGGCTCATCGTTTGCAAATAACGCATCCATTAAGATTAATAAATTACGGCTAGGCTCTCCATCGATATCGACTAGATCTGCGACAACGTGTGGAAGTGCTTCTGGTTTGAATGCTGTCTCTAGCATTGCTGTTCCTAATTCATAATGTCTATCGTAAACGTGGTATGAATTTGCAACGTGAGTATACGAACCAAGCTCTAACTCTGGATAGAAGTTTTTTAATTGAGAATACATTTGCATCTGTAAAGAACAGAAGAAAGCTACGTCAGTTGGTGTACCCCAAACAGCGTCATTGCTTCTCATGTAAACTGACATATAGAACTTATTGTTTCGGATATGGCAGTTTGCGTACATTGTACAAACAAAATCCTTGTTTCCATTGTACTGGTGAGTCGGCATATTGAAATGCATTACAGCTTGTCTCGTGTTAGGATCGCTGATTAAGCTTTGCATTGCCCACTGGTATTGGGAGAGATTGTGCTGATTTCTAACCTTAAAGATTAGGTTGCCGTAAGCTGAGTTAGCTGAACCGTCTTCGTTTTGGATTGATTCCCAAAACTTAGCCCAATTCGCAATAAACTTAACGTCATTACGCCCTGAGTAATACCACAAAAATTCAGCCGCAATATACTTCTTTTGAGAACCTCGCCTATCGTTTTGATATAGGCATTGAGTTGGATCTTCGACAACTAACGCAACGTCAAGCAACTCCTTGCTCACGGTGCCTCTGGCATTATTTTCAATACCATCTTCGAAAAGATTGATTAGCGAGTCACGGTAACACTCGGCAAAAGTCTGGCCTTTAAATACTATCATAAATAAAATATACTAAAAAAACGTGAATAGTTTACAAGAACTTGATGTCTGAGAAGTGGTCGGTGTTTTCAACCATTAACTTTGTGTCGAAAAACTCCTCAGGTAAAGGATCATGAGAGATTACGAATACTGTCATGTTGTACTTTTTTGCAAAAGTTTTCAATAGGTCAACTACTCTATAGATTGATTCAACATCTAATGATGAGAATACTTCATCTAGGAATAATAGATTAACCTTGTGATGTTTTAATTTTAAGAGCTCCAAAATACACAATAGAACGATTAAGTTCATCTTCTTTTGTTCTCCAGCAGATAACGAGTCTGGAGAAATTTGCATTCCTAAGTGAGTAATTATTGGATTAAATTCTAAATCAAATTCAAATGCAAACTTAAATTCAAGAAGCTTTGAAGTCTTCAAGATTTTCTTATTTAGCATTGGAATAATTTGACTCATTAGAACACGCTTCATTCCATTATCTGATAGAATGTCTTCCATCTCTTGAGAAATTGATAATTGTGAACTTAATTTAGCTCTTTCTTCTGATAATTTTGAAATCTCAGATTCAATATTTGAAATTACTCCATTTATGTATGTTGTGCCAGACTTCTTATCAGTCGACTCAGGTGTATCATTTAGTTCAGAAAGTTCTTTCTTTAGCGGAGCAAGAACTCCATCCACTTGATAAAATTTATCTCGAGCAGAACTTTGAGCAGCCTTTAGATCTTCAAGTAATTGATTCGCTTCAGTAATTTGAGAGTTAGCAGTTGGAATCAGGTCAGTTTGCTCCTGTTTCTTAGCAACTAGCTTATCCTTTATGCCTAAATGTGCAGCGTCAGTAAGATCAGATAGACAGTGTGGACACTTATTCTTGGAGTACAGGTCAAGTTTTTTCTGAATTTCAGAAATAGTTAATTGAATATTTGACTTCTTTTCTCTAGCGTCTGTTACTGCTGATTCTAATTTCTTTAACTCGGCTTGAAAGCCTGTGTATTCGGCTTTATAAATCTCTTTAGTTTTATTTAGCTCAGAAATTTCGGTTGTTAACTCTAAAATCCTAGAATCTTTAGCCGACGATAGATCTTGCTTAAGATTCGTTAGCTGATCTTGTGAATTTTGGAGCAGAGCTTCATTATTAAGAACAGTTGAGTCAATTGTTTGTATTGATACTTTTAATTCACGAACTTCTTCCTTGGCAATTTTAGACATGTCATTTACAATATCTAAACCAAAGATTTTATCAATAATTTGGCGCTTGTCATGAGGGCTTAACTTAACAAAGCTCTTGAAATCATTAACTGATAGACTGATTGTGTTTGAGAATACGTTGAATGGGATCTTTGTAAGTTCTTCTTCGATAAAATCGTCTACTCGGCGTTTATCTGGCAAATTATGCTCAGTTCCATTGATTAATAATTTTGAAAAGTTAGGCTCTAGGCCTCTTTCAATTTCAATCGTATCGCCGGATCCGGTTAAAAACTCTACATGCGTGTATGCATTTTTATTGATTCGATTTGGAATCTCTTTTGTTTTACGAATTGATGATTTGCCATATAGTGCAACAGTTAGAGCATCGGAAATTGAAGATTTACCGCTGCCATTCTTACCCTGAACCAATACTAATTGAGGATCTTCTGAGAATTTAAAAGTCTGTAATTTATTGCCATAAGAACAAATGTTCTTAAAAGAGAATTGAGTTATCTTCATTTAATATTATTTGGAGTAAGTTAGTTCACTGCCTTCTATTATGTATTGTACTGATCTAAACACGCAAAGTTTACTACTTGAATGATATTCTCTGACCATATTTGGAAAATCACTTATTCCATAAATTAATCCGTTTCCTAATGGCAGACCGTGAGTTTTAGCATTTAGTAGAGAGTTTATGTTGACCTTAGATCTTAGTATTTGAGTATACTCAGCTGGTGTAATTTGGCCTGAATCAAGCCTTCTTTCCAATTCCATTTCACCAAGCTCAGCAAACACTTGATATTCCCTGTCAATGGCAGCCTCGTCAATTATGATTTTGCTTGCAAGTTTAGAATCTGAATTAGTTAATGACATGATTGCTTTAGCGCTACTAATTAGAACTGGGCAAATTTCAATTATTGTGTTTTCCGGAACATCCATTGCAGCAATCGCTTTAAATTCCCGATTCATTTCAATAATTCGAACGTATTTACTAATTGATGGATTAGGCATAAGTATTGTCTTCTTTTACGGCTTGATGTATTTCAATGAATTTTCTAGCTAAGTCAGATTTAAAGTCTTGTGAGTAGTCTCTTGACTTTACATACATTTTAAAAATATCAGTTATATTAAAGCCCTCTTCTGGATTAAATTCGGAATTCATTTCAGCATCAGCTTGAGTCTGATCAACGTAAGTAAAAAATTCAATTTTACGGTGAGGTACTGCTGAGATCTCTTCAAGAAAACGAGTTACTGAGAACCTATTTGCAAAATTAACATTGATCATTAAGTCTACAAAATTATTTCTGAACCTTTCCTCAATTTCAGCATGCGTTAATTCCAAAACATTCATGATATCGAACTTAACAAAGGTTGGAGACTGTGTATTTTCAACAAACACTTCTTTTAATTCAGGAGTATCAACCGTTAGCTGATAGAATCCTTTGGCATTACCCATGTCACCTCGATCCATTTGATAAGGAGTTCCGGTATAGAGAACGTTACGGCTCTCTTGTCTGTGGTGGATATGACCGCCGTAAACTCTCTTATAGGTATCAAGTGCATCAATTTCAATACCGTGCTCAACATGAGTCCACTTATTAAATTTTAGACCTTTGATATCTGCATGACATACAATGTACTGGCAAATATTACGGTGATCGTTTACAACATTTGAAAGTCTCGAAACGTCTTCGATCCAAGGTAACATTAAGAAGTTATGGGATCCATTAATTGTTAGAATTTCTGGAGTTTCGAATACGTGAATATTCTCAGCTAAGTAGTTTAACGACTTTAGCGAGTGAACTTCATTTTTGTCTTTGTAATAAACGTCGTGGTTTCCGATAATGATGTAGACTCCTCTTTTAAACTTTGCTGAAAGTTTCTTAAAGATATCGAATGCTTCATTTTGGATTCTGACGTTAATTGATTCTCTTGAATGAAATATGTCGCCTTCCAATATTAGAATATCTCGGTCTTCATCAAAATCTTGGTCAATCGTCTTAAATAAAAAGTCGGTTAGAAAATCTTTTTGGATCTCTAACCATTCAACTGAGTTATTTCTGATACCTAGGTGAAGATCTCCAACTAGGTTAATTTTTCTAATATTTGATAGTTTCATTAATTAAAACATTTTAAGGTTTTTGGAGGGCTTGTCTAGAAAGCCGTATTTCTTGTTTAGTTCCAATAGAAGAATCTCCTTGTGTTCGTAAGTTAACATGTCAAACAATTTCTTATATTCCATGCAGGTCAAAGACGAGATTGCATCAAGAATATGGATTGGACTAACGAATACGCTTGTATCTTCGCCTTTGCTTACGCCAACTGTTATTAATTGGAACAGTTCATTTATCTCAGGCTTTGTAAATTTACGCTTATCAGGTTGATCACCTAGGATCGCCTGGATGTCAGTAGATACTGATACGAATTGATCTATATCGTATTGAGTTATCTTGTTGTCAATGTGATCTGAGTATTGGTCTCGATCGTATAGATGGTAGTCTGGTGAGCTTGAATCTAATTTAATTTCCGAATGAGATCGGGCTTCGCCCTCGTCTTCTTCTGATAAGTTTTGACCCATATTGTATGAGTTATTAAAAATCTTATCATTTTTTCTAAGTCGAGCATATTCAGTACGACGTCTTTCAAGCTCAACTGGATCTTCTCCATCAGTCTCATCGACTACACTAATATCGTCAAACCCCGATTCGTATGATAAATCATCTTGTTCTTCAAATCCTAGATCTTCGAACAGTTCTTCTTTTTTTCTTTTTGCCAAAACGTTTAGGTTTTTTTAGTTAATCATATTTAAGATATCGTCGTAATTAGAGGATTTAGGTGGCTCCGGACTTGCATGCTTAGGCTGATAGTCTGGGCTTATTGCTAAATCGTACGGTATCAAATTTGGAGGTAGTGTTGTGGTTGCGGCAGTTTGATACTGGTTTCGCATTTGATTCTCCAATGATTGAGTATCATCGTCATCTGAATAGAATTCTGAAGCTGGATCAGTTTCTTCAACTAATTTAGCAAATTCATAACTCATTCTATACATTTTAAAACTTTCGTTGTATCCACCATCTCGGTTTGCAATCAATTTAATCTTCATACGTTTCTCCATCGGGCCTCTCATTAGGCCGAATAGAGAATCTACTGTGTGTACCAAACCGAACGATTCAGCGATATCTGACATACTTAAGTCTTGATCGTCTACTGCGTCTCTTTTGATTTGAGTTGCGGTAATAATACACCATTCATTTCGAATAGCAACTGCTCTTAACTCTTCTGAGATTACTTTGATCTTTTCATAAGTATTTCCTTGCTCTCGCATAGGTCTCATTAAGTTAATATAATCGACAACAATTACGGTGAACTTCTTGCCAGTATTTTGCTGAACCTTTAAGAAATAGTTTTCAACGTCAATTGCGGTAGCTGTTCCAGTTGGAAATTCTTTTACTTGCAATTCGCCAAGAGTAGACACCGTCTCTTTTAAGTTTTTCATTCGAGCATCCACTGCTGAAACTTGGCCAGGATTTAACATTGAATCATAATCCTTAAATGGAATATCTAAGATCATGGATCCTAGTCGTTTCATGTACTTACGATCAGATAATTCAAGAGTTGCAATACCAACATTACAGCCAGATATAAATGCTCGACCTGCAATATTAGAAAGCACCATCGACTTACCGACTTTAGGTCGACCTTGGAAAACAACAAGTGTTTTTGGATTCCAACCGCCGCCTAGCGTTTTATCAAAGAATTTGAATCCAGTTGGATTACCGATTTTACTCAGCTGAACGTGATCCACTGCATTAAAGAAGTTTAGGCCAGACTCAGCACTCGTAAAAGATACATTAAGCTTTTCATTAAACTTTTCTCTAACCTGATTGGTAATGATCTCCACGTTTTCTGGATTTACGTCAGTCGTTTTGATAAACGATAAGACATCAATAACAGACTCATTAAGATTCTTGTAGAAAATAAAGGCCTTTGTGTACTTAAATAGAAAATCGTAATTATAGCTGCCGAGATCAACTTCAAAATAGCTATTGAATTTTGCATCGGGCAAATCCATGTTTGAAAGATTAGCTAATTGCTTTAATTCATTTCGAGTTGGAATCTTCTTGTATTCTAGAAAGAACTTTTTGGCTTCACGATATAATCTCTGAAGATTGTCATCGTTGAAGTAATGTGGTTTAACCATTGGAATGATCTCTCTCATGTCCAATGAATCGTAATTCTTGGGCTTGATTACTACTTCATTATCTTCTTCGGTTAAAATAAAATTGAAAATTATCTTTTCTAATAATTCAATATTTTCTTTAAAATCAATCATCATAGGTTGTTGGTGAGCACTTATTATGCTATTATATAGTACTTAGAAAATTCCGTTTCGGGTATAAAAATAAATTCGCCTTTTTTGGTTAGCGTTCCACTAGCAATGAGATCCTTTAAGATATTTCTAATCTTATCCTTAAACTGCTCGGATGCCATGTGCTCGCCAAAAACATATTTTAAAGTTTTGGTTGAGAATTTAATATCGGCTGAATCCCACTCTTTAGACTTTAGTTCAGTTACTCTAATAATATGGGAGGCAACGTCAAATAAAAAGTCAGATGAATTGGGGTAGCTCGGTAAAGCTGAATGAAGGGCTAGCGAGTATTTAATCGGTAGCCCTGTTTGTATCTTAAAGGTCATGCTCTTCAGTTGGAGTTAAGTCTTCTAATTCATCAATTTCCATTGTATCAATTCCATCCTGAGTTTCAGGGAATTTAAACGTTGGCTTAATAACCTTCTCATCGAGTTCTGTTAAAACTTCATTTGTGAAAAGTCTATTTGAAAAGAATTCCTTAACTGGAACTGCATCACCGTTATGTCTGACAATATATGTTTTTCCTAATTTCTTAGGTAAAAAGTAGAAAGTTTCACCGCCAAGTTCAAATTTTGAACATAGGTCAGCTTCGTCTGGTTTAAGTTTTGAAAATTCTTTTTCTGTCAACTTATTGCCGCGACCTACTCCGCAATTTTCCCAATTTACGTATTGTTCAAGACCAACGAACGGATTCATACCCTTATGGAATGAGATATGGAATTCAATATCGATTGGTTTAGCAAGACGATTCTTTTTTGTCTTGGATCTAACAATGATTCCGGTTGTGGTCTTAGCCTCATCACGAAGAGTTCCTTTACTCAACATCAAGATAATTGAAGCTGAGAACTCAGGACCTCCACCTCCAGACATTCCCTTTGGAGTGTATTGATCCATAGAGGCATAGGTGTGGTTTGTAAAGATGAATGGGATTTTGTAATTTGAAAGGTCTAGAGTTAGAGACTTAAATAACGATCTCATCTCTTTTGCACGAAGACCCATATCTGCCGCATTTTTACCTGCATCCATGTCACGTTTACTCTTATCTGTGTCTAACATTCCGACTGAGTCAACGAATAGAGCAATTTTAAGGCCTGGGTTCTCTTTGATTGTGTCAATTAGGTCATTAACGTAGAATTTAACTTCGCTAATTAGACCCATGCGTAAGTACTTTAGTTTAGTAAGATCTACTCCAAATTTTACGTAATCAGTCGAATCGATTGCACCTTCGGTATCAATGTAGATAACCATGTAATCTTTCTTCTGTAATTCGCGAACTGCATTCAGGCAGAGGAATGTTTTACCAGCGCCAGAGTCTCCAGCGATTCCAATACTTCTAGTGTTTGGATATCCGCCAAATACTGAGCCAGACATTTGTGCATTTAATAAGTAGTTTCCGGTTGGGATGTACTCTTCGATATCGGAGAATCCACGGATTTCAATTTTAGATTTTACCTTTTTCTCTAGCAAGTCGTTAAACTTTGCGAAAGCGTCCATTGTAGTTTTTGCCATTTTATTTAGAGTTTAATTTCAGTATTCTTGTACACTGAGATTCACTCTAGTTTCAATTAAAGTATGAAACTAATAAAAATGAGCCGGCTAGGATAGTTGAATCAGTAAAATCGCCATTTACAACTTGGTGAAACCCAAGTTTAACAATTTCAGAAGAATCTTTGTCGAATTTTGATTTGGAAAGGGTTCGAGCGAACTCGATTGGTGATTCTGGGTTTGCAGCTTTAGTTAAGTCAACTGCATAACACTTAAACTTAGAATTAACTGGAATTGAGGTTGAAATATTACCTAAATAGTAAATATCGTTCTCGTCTACTCCAAGCTCTTCAATATTTACTCCAGCCTCTTCAAGTAGAGCACGACAAACTGTGTCGAATGGAGTTTGGTCTTTGGATGGATCAACCGTGTCAACTAATAAACTAGTATCAGATTGGCCAGTTGCATGATTTTCAAATTTTAGACCGTAAATTGCTTTAATACGATCGTCTGCTGTTCTCTCAAAAGGTAAAACAGCAATGTAGTTTACCTTGCACATAAGACGATCCGCTTTATCGGTGTCTCGAGTCAAAGAAACTACATCAAATGCCCCACCTAAAATTTGGGAAGTGCTTTTGTTTATTTTGTTAGGCTGAAGTTGCATCCATTTTCTTCTTTTTATCTTGACCCAATGACTTTCTTAATGAGTCTTTAATTGAATCAGGTGTTACACTATTATTTATATAGCCGGCCAACCTATTTAAGAATTGTTCCTGATCTTGTGAATTTGAATACATCATCTTTAGCAAGTTCTTAGCCGGCAACTTGACTGATACAATTAGGCTTAGGTCAGTCTCTTCTAGCGAAAACATGCCAAACAGATCACCAGGTTCAGAATTCGGTGTCCTGACCTGAACTTGAGGTGAAGCTTGTTCTATTTGAACTTGAGGCTTTGGCTGAGACAAGATTTCCTGCTTAAAATCTGCTGGAATAGTATCTGCTACTTGAATTTCAGCGTCTGATAGTCCCGGTACGTAATTTATTGACATGATCTCTTCCATTGATAAGGCAGGTTGTTCGTCCATTAGCATTAATAGATCGCTAGTTAGACGGTCAGTTGGAATGGTTGAACCGTCTGACAACTGAGCAACGTATCCATTTCTACCTGGAGCAATGTCGGTTACTTTAACGACCTTTCCTAATTTAGAACGGTCTTTAGTTTTAACCCATTGAAAGTTTTGGTTCTGAAAGCTGTCTTTTACAGCCATTAGTGCATCAATATCGTATCCCATAATAATTTTCTTAAGTATTTTTAGTAGTTTTTTCACTTTGAAGTTGTTCTTCTAGTTTTTTCATTTCGTTTTTCGTATCGACACGACCATTATACAATCGAGTTAATATAGTTCGAGCGGCTGAATCGAATTTCTTGGTAAATATTGTATCGTTCTTAGTTAAGATAGTTTCAGGAGTAAGTTGAGAATCTGATTTCTTTTTACCCATGTAAGCATCTGGCGAAATATTAAACTGGATTTGGATATTTGGATACATGGACGCAAAGTCAAAACATGAAACGTACTTGTAATAGCCTGGATCAGGTTTTGCAACGAATGCTCCATCGTATGTCGCTTCGCTCTCAATATCACGTTTATCATTTGCCATGTAACGGCCACGCTCTAAGAATTCACGGCACATTAAGGCTTCAGTGATGAATACTGCTGAGAATACTTTAGATACGTCAACCTTCGCAAATTTTGAAATCGCAAAAGCTACGTCAAGTAGACCAAGTTTATCTTCAAGAAGTTTGACTAGAATCGTATCAATCACGTTATACTTAACGAAATTCTCAATATCTTGCTGAGCTTCCATCATAGTTGCGTATTCACTATGCAATTTAGTGGTACCTAACACTAGATTTGCAATGTAGTCTAGTTTATAATTCTCAACAACTTTGTATGGCTTAGTATTCATGAAAACTTCCATGTAATCGAGAAGACCTAAGTGAATTGGCATTTTTGCTTGACCAATCATTTTTTTACATGGCATAGTTTCCATTGGATCAATATTTAAACGCTTGCAGCGATTAATAAGATAAATCCAGTCAAATCCTATTACGTTCCAGCCAGTTAAGAATGGAATTTTCGGAAGGACTTTATGAAAAAATGTTGCCATTAAATCTTCTTCTTTCTCAAAGAACAAGTATTTTAACGTGAATGTTTGTTTATGGGCTTTAAAGTAATCATTTACCTCTAATTCCATTTGTTGCATTACGTCTGGTGCTAAGTCTTTCATGGTTGACATAATGAAACACACGTTATCTTCGTTAACAAACGTAATTAAGTTAACTGGCATCAAGGCTTTTGCTGGATCTGGGAAATCTTGTGAAGTCAATTGAATCTCAATATCGAGATAGTATTTCTTGGGGCTAAGGTCTGAATAGATTAGATCAAGTTCAGATTGGTGTAAACGGCTTTGAGTTAACTCCTCAAGACGAAAACGACTTAACCACTTGTTTGGAGCCTTTTTAAGAAAGCGATTATCCCAATTTCTAAACTCAGTTGGAGTTGGAGTAGTTGCCCAGTTAAAAAGATCGGTTTGTTGGATTGGTTTTTTTACAAACGCAATATTGCCAGTCTCGTCATAATACGAGATGACTAACGTAGAGTCGTCACTATTAAATTCTGTGCTTACTATCATTCAAAAAAGGATTTAGAAATATATTGTACTAAACGATCGGCAACTTTAAACGTGCCATCTGGTAAAAATTTGATTGGGGCTTTTCCCAATAGAGGAGTTTCCTCGTTTTCAAAACGCGCGTCCATTTCATATAGGACGTATATTGTTTCATTATGAGCCTTCGCTAATTCGCAAAGAGCTTCTTTTTGCAAGGTTAAATCAATATCGCCGAACCAGACTTTGCCGGACTCTGTGCAGATATTTGAGTTAAAAATTGCAAAGTTATCTGGATGACGGTCACGGTAACCGCTTTTACTACCGGATATCATACGCCCTGGATACCCCAAAGCTGTATTGAGCTGTTCAATTAATAGTGTCATGAAATTATTATACTAAATTAATAGCCTCTCTGTTGACGAGCTCGGTTTTCTTCATTCTTTGACATGTACATATTGTACATTTCCTGAGGAGTCATTCCGACTGAGATTGCATAATTCATAAAGAAGTGCAGTATGTCCACAATCTCAAATTTGCATTCAAGTTGATCAGATTCAGATAGATCAGAGAATCTCTTGTCAGAGAAGCTCTCGTGAGCCTGTTTCCAACGCTTCCAGATTGCATTGCCTGCACCGTCTTTGATTCCGCCAAGAGCATCAGTTGCCTCGTGGATCTCGTCGATCATTGCATGATTATTCATGTGCCAAAAGGTCATTAAATCACGTAATGTCATGTCTTGGAAGTTATAGCCGTAAACATTTTTTTGAGTCTCGGCCTGGATTGTCATGATGTCACCTAGCGTATCTTTGCTAGCTGAGTAAAGGTTTTCAATTTCTAAATTCGCGCAAGAATTGTCAGTATTTGCCATATTTGTACAGTTTTATAGTTTCTTTTATTCGATAAATGAAAAAGGGTTTAAGTTTAGCACCTTGGTTGCTGATAAATAACTCTAGCAATAGCAAACTAGACTTAAAATAGCTCAATTTTGGGAATAGATTGATAAATAAATAACTTTAAAAAATAACAATAGCACGCGATGGCAGAAAAATTAAATCTGAACAGGTTCAAGTCCAGTGGTGTATACACAATTGAAATTGACGAAAGCACTAACCTAAGTCTTCCGATTTCAACCGGTAGACTTGTGATTGGCTCTAGCAAAAAAGGACCAATCAATTCAGTAGTACTCGTAAACGACTCTCGAACACTAAACGCAGTATACGGCGAAATCGATACTAAATTAGAAAAAAATGGTAGCTATTTTCATCGTACGATAGACGTAGGGTTAAGACAAGGACCAGTTTATGCATTGAACGTTTTACCAGTTAGTGATAGTGATATTGCTTACTTTAAGACCTTTAACTCCGAAGCTGCTTCGAATAACTCAACTTGGTCAGCTAACTCAAATTCTGACGCAATGTCTCATTTCTATAACACTCAAAAGTTATGGTTTGCTGACGCTGCTCAAATTAATAAGTACAAGAACATTAAACTAGGAGATGATTATATTCTTAGTCCAGGCACATACGGTGAAGCTGATAAGGATGCTAACAAAATTTTAACGTTAGTTAATTTATCTAGAAAAGACGTAACTGCTTGGGTTAGAGTAGCTGATACTAACGGTTATGATATTAGCGTTAAGGATTACTATCGTTTGTTAGGAGATAAGGTTGAAATTCCGGAATTTTTAAATCCAGATGATATTGTTGCTGACTATTTTGTTGAATTAGTAGTGGTTGAAGGTAATTGGAATGATTACTTGAAATTGTCAACTGATCCAGTTTACAAACAGTACTTCACAGCAGCAGGTATTATTGATTCTAAACTCGGAGATTTCGTTTCTCTAAAAGAGGTTAAGTTACTTGCAAAAACTCAAGGTTGTATTATTCCAGACTTTAGAGATTTAACTGGTACATTTGTTTCATTAGATACAAATTTCAACAGATTATTTCCTCAAATTGGAATCTATTGCGCTCTTGATTCAAGAAAAGTAGACTTAATTGACTTAACTAATGCAACATTTGATAGTGGATCTTCTACTGAGCCTATGGCTGAACAACGTATTGACTTAGTTGGTTATGGTGTTGATGAATTAAATACGACAGACACTGCTAAAACTCTATACACTGTAGATAATGGTATTACTGGAATTGATCCAGTTGCTCTTATTGATACACTATCTTACACTAAGCCAACTGATTCGACTTTCTATTTTGCAGTTGACACATATTCTTCAACTTACGCAAACGGAGAAACTTACGTTGATCTAAACGCAACTACAAATATTATTGCAGTTGAAGGTAGCAAATTGTACAATGCATACTCTAATGGATTCGTTAAAAGCGGAGACTTATTGAAGTACACAGATGCTTCAAGTAATGTTCAAACTTTATACATTGGAACTGACGGAGAATTTAAAACTCAAAACTCAGTAAAATACTTAGTATTCTCGGTTTACGCAGACATCACAAGAACAAATCAAGTAGATATTGAAACTATTTTAGATGGTGGTGATGAATACTTATGGATTGTAAATGCGACAGCTGATTCATTTAAACATGATTTTGATCTAAGCGACACTGACATGTTTATTAACTTTAGCTATTTTGCTCCAAACAAAATTGTTTTTGAAGTTGATCCAACTCTTTATGGAAACCCTGCAAAAAATGAAAGTGCTACTGCAAATGCTGCAGCTGGATACTCTTACAGTTCATCAAAAAGACTTACTGTAGATAACTTCTTTAAACCGGGTCAATACATCAAAGCAAAAATCAAAACTGACAGTAATGGCGATCCTCTTGAAAGAGGCCGTGCACTACGTATTAAATCAGTATACGCTCAAAAAATACAAAAAACTGCGTTTGGGCCATCAAGCAGCACAGTAACTACTCTTAAGTACACAATCACAACTGAATCATCAGTTGATGGAAATAACTTAGGAATTAACTTTGACGGTTCTACAATCAGAGTATTTAAAGGAATTAAAAACTACGTTAAGAGCTTAAAAGGTGCAATACTTCCTGCTCTTAAATTAGCAGATGTAGACCTTTATCCAAATGGAACTTCTGATCGTCAAGATAAGATCTTAGATTTCGTAATGGAAGGTAGTAACTTAGGAATGACATTGGCTGACAATGAGACCGTTGATTTCCGTTATATTATCGATTCATTCGAAGGTCAAATTTCACCAAGCTCAAAACAACAAATTGTTCAACTTGCTGCAAATCACGGAAAAGCACTAGCTATCTGTAATGCACCATCATTTGCTCAATATGAAAGATCTGCTGATCCAAGCTTTATCGATCTAACAACTAGATTAGTTTCGCCTGCAGCAATTGCAACAGGTGGAGACTTAAACTCAAATCCAGCGTTTACAATGGGATTTGCAAGTGGAGATAAGAATGGTATTCCAATCTCTTCTTACTCTTCATATTTCATGCCAAACGTTGTAATCTTTGAAAGCGGTAAGAACAAATCAATTCCACCGGCAATGTACGTTGCAAATGCGTTCATGAAAAAATACACAAGCGGAAATACTTTCTCAATTGTAGGCGGTAAACGCGGTATTTTAACTGATGGAGAAATCTCTGGATTAGAATATGATTTAACAAATGAAGATCGTGATTTCTTAGAGCCAGTTGGTTTCAACTTGATCGTTAGACGTAGAGGTTTCGGAGTAATGGTATTCTCAAACAACACAGGTTACCAAAGAGTAAAATCTGCTCTTAATAACATCCACGTTAGAGAGGCTCTAGTTACAATTGAAAGAGATATTGAAAGAATCTTATTGAACTTCTTATTTGACTTTAATGATGTAACTACTCGTATGAGAGTTAAAACTCTAGTTAAGAATTACTTAGCAGCTGTTCAAGACGCTAGAGGTATTGCAAGCGCTGAAGTTATCTTTGATGATTCAAACAATGGATCAGAAGTTCTTGAGAATAATGCAGGTATCATCGATATTATTGTAGACTTCCCACGTGGAATCCACAAATTTATCAACCGTATTACAATCACAAGAGCTGGAGGTCAACTTGCTTCTAACTCAACTGGATTTACGCCTTCTTTCTAAGAAAAAAATTAGGACTCAGCTTAACAGGGCCTTTGTAATAAAAAAAACAACAAAAACATGACAAAAGAACAATTTCTAGGAATCGTTAGACACACACTTACCTTTGTTGGCGGTATTCTCATTATGAGAGGCATTCTTACAGACGCTTTAAATGCTGAACTAACTGGTGCGGTTTTAACACTAGCAGGCGGTATTTGGTCAATCGTTAAAAATAAGTAAACTCTTGCTTTTTAACGGTTTGAATTAAGACAAAAAAAAAGGACTCGAAAGAGTCCTTTTTTTGTTAGGGCCGACCGGAATTGGTCAGAGATCCACCACTTGGTTTAAGTCCAAGAACTTTTTAATCGTTTTTCGTAAAGATTTCCTCGAGAACTCGAATTGTATCAGTTGCATCGTTGTGGAATATACCTGTTCCACCAGCGGCTGTCCATTTGTCCAACTTAGCACGAGTATCGTCAATTAGGATATCGTCTTTGGATCTTGCAAATTTGAATTTGTCTGAACTTAAGATGATTCGACTAGCTGGATCCCAATCTGATGCTGATGTAGTTGGTTTGGCTTGATTTATTCCAAGATTTCTCTTAATCCATTCCATTTTACCTGGAATTGAGTGTTTGCTACGACTAGGTGAAGACAGAATGATTGGGTCATATTGAGATAGGTAATCCCATAACTCTCTACCATCTTTCATCCACTTTAATCTTGCCCAAAACTTTTCGCCTTCCGGATCTACAATTTTCCACATGGAATGCTTACCGTGCTTGTCATTGTATTTTTCAGGAGTCAGCTTATCGTCGTTTGCTTCAATGTTTTTAAAACCTCGATTGAAATCAACGATAACTCCGTCTAGATCACAGAAGATCTGTTTAGTTCCGCCGCGTTTTTCATTAATGAATTGTGAGAATTTCTTAAGCATAGTCTGCGATTTCAATTGTGCTATTTGCATTATTATTTATAATTCCAACTAAATCGTTGGCCATAACTAAATGATGCGCTTCGCCATTTACTTTCACATCTAAGCCAGAGTATCTCTGGTATAAAACGCGGTCGCCTTCTTTTACTGGGCATTTTGAGTTATCTGAAACTAGGTGACCTAGCGAAATAACAATGCCTGTATTTGGACGTTTACGGGACTCAACTGGTAAGATGATGCCTGTCTCTGTTTTGGTTTCGACACTGTCCGGCTTAATTAGGACTCTTTCGAATAACGGTGTAAATTCTTTATTTTCGCTCATTAGCTCTTATATGTTTTTTTAAATTTAAAATAGTTAAAACGTCTACGGTTTTCAAGTTTAACGGAGTTTGCAATAGCCTCTGTGATTTCCTGTGGAAATACCGCTGTGCTTAATCGAATTATTGTACGATTACGGCTTAGGTTGTTTCTGATCGTCAGGCTTTCACCAGAATCACTTATCTTTAGCACTTCACATATTACATCATTCAATGCTTCCATGAACCCAGAATCATTCTGGTCTATTAGATATTTAATAGACGGCCAGTCTGCACGTTCTCTCATTAACTCAATTACTCTAGTTACCTTTGATGCAGTTAGTTTAGGATGAGATCTTGGAATATTGTCAGATTGATCACCTGCAATTACTTTAGTTAAGACGTCTAGTGCTGGATCTATCTTAAAATGTTGATAGTCTTTTTTAACTAGATCATTGATAACATTTGCAACCGTTGAGTTGTCTATCGATCCCATTTCAAAATTAAATAGGTCAATATCCGGTTGAACTGGCTGAGAATCGAAATCTTCTGTTGTGTAAACCTTTTTAAATTTGGTTTGCTGTTTAGGCATTAGCAGAATAACTTTACGGTCACGGCTCTCTAGTAATTGAGTTAAATCTTTATCAACTGACCAGATGCAGATATCTTCTTTAAGATTTTCGCAGATGTAAGCAATTAGGTCATCGCCCTCGGCTCCTTGTACTCGGTTTGCTAGAATACCGTATTCGTCAGTTAGAGTGGGAAGAATATCATTTTGGAAATAATCAAAAAACAGATAGATTTTGTCATCATACTTACGTTGGCCTTTGTAGCTGAAGTCGCCTTCACCGTGCTCCGCAAAATGTTCTTTGATAAATTTCTTTCTCCAGCTCTTAGAGTCGAATACAAAAAATACTGACGTAATGTTATCCTTAAACGGTGCAAAGATGCTTCCTAAATAATTCAGAGAGAACGATCTAAAAGCATCTTTGCTTGCCTGTTTGAGAATGAATTCTTCATCTGATAATAAATCTGACACATAGTATTTCTCGCCGATACGCTTATCTGCAGAGAGGATGTTCTTAACGATACTTGTCGCAACGTTTAGAAAAGCATTACCGTCGATTACTATATTCATTTTTATTGCTCAGTTTGAGGTTCAGTATTCGAAGCTGAGTCGTTCTCAGGCTTCGTTGTCATTCGCTTGATTGCTTTCGCAATTAGCTCAGACTCATCCAGCGAAAATGCACCCTTTGTGTGAGCGTAATTTGCCGCTGAGATTAGCACGATTGCAGCGTGCTCAAGAGTTAAGCCATTAAGAAAATTTTCGTAATCTTTATGGTTCTCGTAGCTGATTGAGCCTAACAATGTTGCCATTGGCGGTTTCGGTTCAGCGATTGCCTCTTGTTGAGCAACGTCTTCAATCTCGGTTATTTGTTCTGTGTTTTCTGACATGATATTCAGTTATTTTTAAAGGTCTGCAAAAAGATCGTCTAAGTCATCAGCCGGTTTTGCAGCAGCCTTAGCTGGAGCAGGAGCTGGCGTAGAATCGAAATCCATGTCTAAGTCAACTGATACGCTTGCACTTTTGGTTTGAGCTGGAGCTGGAGTAAACTCTAAGTCTTCGCCGGCCGGTGCAACTGTGCGAGAAACTGGTTTAGAGTTAGTGAAGTATTTCTTCATTTTCTCATCTTTCAAGTTGCTAACCAAGTTATCAATGATTTGCTTGTACGGAACGATTGCTTTGATAAACTCTGCAACTTTTTCGTATTCTGCATCTGTCCATTCTTTGTAGAAGTATTGACTTAAGTCTGGTGAATTCTTTTTGAAATATTCAGACACAAATCCCATTACTTTTGGATCATTTGATACTGGGATTTCTTTGCCATTGTGAGTGATGATTAATGGACTTACTTCGCTCATGAATTTGCTTGAGCTAAAATCTCTCCATGCTTTTGTTTTACGCTTGATCACCAATACGAAATCTTTTCCTTGCGTCAAAGAGAATGGATTGATTTTCTGAGTCGTAACTAACTCTGCTTCTGGATTGATCTCTTGTTGGATCAAGTTGTCAATAGTGTATCCGTAAGAATAAACTTTGATTTTGCCTTCATTCGCTGGGAATTGAGGATCTTTCTTGATGTAAACGCAAGAGTAGTAATTGTAGTAACGATTGAAATACTTGCGAATTTCTTCAACTACAGTTGGCTCTTCGTTTGCTAATTTTTTCAATTCTAAGTCAAGAGACCAAAGAATTGAAGGTCCTCCATTAGTTGATGGACAGTCTACGATTAGACGCTCATTCGTTAATGGGTTAACTAATTTAGCAGCGTACTTTTTGTACTTGCTCTTTGATGGGTCTCCTACCCATGGAATAAAACGGATTACCGATTTGTAGATTCCATTTTGGCCTTGGTCTGGGCCTGGATTGTAGATGTTGTCGTCCGTCTTGCGGGCGGCAGAAGATGATTTACCTGAGAAATCATCTGGATTGAGATTGAATAGATCTTCCATTGTTCTTTATGATTTTTAATGTTTACTTATAAATTGTACTAAAAAAGTTGGTGGAGTTTCAATAAAAAAGGGCAAAGTTTTAAAAACTTTGCCCTTAATGATAATTCGTGTGATCTTGTATTAAGCTTTAGGAGCTTCAACTTTAGACTCTTGAATGTGAGTACGACCTGCTTGACACAAAGCTTTGATATCTTGTAAAGATTTACGAGCGCGTGTTCCTGCTGATTTGTTACCCTTTTCGTAGAATTTGCTTGTTTCAGCTTCTAACTGACTCATTGCAGCTTTAAGATCTTCTAACCATTGTGGATTCATAATTTAATCAGTTTTTTGTATCTTATATTACCGAGTCTCACCCGGTTTTAAATAATGTGGTAAATATTATTCAGAATATCAATTAATTCCTACTTTTGTATTTGGAAAGTGCTTTCTTGCAAAGTCTAACCATACACTAATAACTTTATCCGCTTCTGCTTGAGTTATAAAACCGGATTTAATAAATGGTAATAAGTAGTCCTCAAATTCTGCGTCGATTGGAATTCTCTTTTTTGCCGCGGCTAAATGCATACCCGAGACCATTGATGGAATTTCATCAGGTAGCAAAAAATATTCGTAAGATTCTTCAGCGGCAGTGCGAGTCTTTTGTCTTGTTGTAACAGCATGACCTGCTTGTCGGTTTGCGCCTTTTTGAAGTAGGTGCTCCATCTCGTGGCGAATAATATCTAAGATTTTAAAATATAGAGTTTGATAGCAGGTCGGCTCAGCCTCTGGGCTAATTACGATAAACATTTCAATCTCAGGTTCTTCATCATTTCCTGGAATGTAGGAGTTTGCATCTATTACAAAGCCGCGTCTTTCAAAATTGATAGTTTCCCAAGGAAGACTCTTGAAATTCTTGCTCTTGGCTGGAGAAAATGTTTTTGATCGGGTAATACTTAAGGTTAAGAAGAATGAGACCGGCTCATCGTAATTCAAATCACGGGTTATTGTTCGTTTGCTCGTAGTACTGCCTTTGACAATCTCAAGGATCTCTTCGGCAATAATATTTGAAAACGAATCAAACTTTGACTCGTATATGAAATGCTTAAACTTTTGCATTATTTAGATTTTAAAAATACTACTTCTAGATCAGACGTTGATGGGTGGCTGAAATTATCACCTGAATCAAATTTAATGTCTAGAGTTCCTTTATCAGATCCCAAATCGCCATCAATTACCTCTTTCTTAAAAGTTGAGTAAACTGTTTCGGGCATTGGGCGTCTTCCGGCTAATGCAGCTAAGACTAGATCCTTATCTTTGTCAAGTTTGTGAGCTTCTAACCATTTAGTTAGCTCGTCTGGAGTTACTTCGTATTGAGTAAATCTTTTGGTTCCGCCATCTTCGTTGTGAGACCCGTGCCATTTTTTATTCTCTGCATCCTGGATAAAAATGAATTTTAGGCCAGTTGGAGCAGTTGGACCAGCTGGTGCTGCGTTTGGGTCAGGCGGTAATGCGCCTGGCATGCCCATATCCATTGGTGGAGGTGGCATTGCTGCGGCTGGGTCAGCCGGCGGCGGTGGAGGTGGAGCTGCTGCTGCATCTGGCGCTGGAGCAGGATCGTCCTCCAATAATAGTCTTCTGAATTCTTTAAATTCTAATATTCTCATGAGTTTATAGCTTTTTTACTAGGGTTATTTATTAAAAAAGGGAGGATAAAATCCTCCCTTGTACTTGGTTTAATAAATTTGAGTCCAGGGTTATGAACTACATGCAATGCAATCCTCTGGGTTATCTAGAGAACAGGTAATGTCATCCAGGTTTTCCAATATATCGACAGGCTTTATTTCGGGTTTTGCGTTAAAATCTAATCCAAGCGAGGCAATTGCTGAAGAAGCAGCTTCTGTTCGTAAGTAATACATACCGGTTTTTAGGCCTTTTCTCCATGCATGGAAGTGCGCTGATGTAAGCTTTGCAGTATTAACATCTCTAATAAAGATATTTAGAGACTGTGATTGACAGATGAATCTGCCACGGTCAGCTGCCATATCAATTAGATCTTTCTGCTTGATCTCCCAAACGGTTTTATAGATTGCTTTAATTTCAGTTGGAATTTCTGGAATATTTTGGACAGAGCCCTTTTCGCTGATAATTCGGTTTCGCATAGATTCGTTCCATAGATCCAATTCAACTAGATCTTTAACTAGATGTTTGTTAACTACTATAAATTCGCCAGCAAGAGTTCTACGAGTTCCAATATTTGAAGTGAATGGTTCAAAGGCTTCATTATTACCCATAATTTGAGCAGTTGAAGCGGTTGGCATCGGAGCAAGCAATAGAGAGTTACGAGCTCCCCACTTCATTAATTTCTTGCGAAGAGCGGTCCAATCCCAAAGTCCAGATAGTTCAGATTCGTTTACTCCCCATAGATTAAACTGAAATTGGCCTTGGCTTAATGGAGAACCTTGATATGACTCGTATGATCCTTCTTTTTTAGCAAGGTCAATTGATGCTTCCATTGCCGCGAAGTAAATAGTCTCAAAAATATCGCTATTTAATTTCTTAGCCTCATCATTACTGAATTCGTAACCCATGATTGCAAATGTATCGGCTAATCCTTGGATTCCGATCCCGATAGGTCGATGCTTTACATTTGAATTTTTAGTTTCAACAGTTGGATAGTAGTTTACATCAATTACCTTATTTAGGTTTAGAGTAGTTTGATATGCAACTTCATACAATTCTGTAAAATTATAATCGCATTGAGGTTTTCTTAATTTACCTGAACGTTTTCCAATATTGATAAATTGATTTACTGGAATTGACGCTAAGTTACATACAGCTTGCTCATCCTTTGACGTGTATTCAATAATTTCAGTACATAAGTTTGATGACTTGATTGTACCTAGATTTTTTTGATTTGATTTGATGTTTGCTGCATCTTTAAATAGGATGTATGGTGTACCGGTTTCAACTTGAGCCTCTAGCACCTTTTGCCAAAGAACTCTGGCCTTAACTGTGTGGCGTCCTTTTCCTTCTTGTTCAAGACGAATGTAATTCTTTTCAAATTCTTCGCCGTACATTTCCCAAAGTTCGCAATTGATTTCAGCAGGACAGAATAGAGTCCAATCTGCATCTTCTTCAACACGTTTCATGAAAAGATCTGGTGTCCATAACGCCAAGAATAAATCTCTTGCACGACGTTCTTCTTTACCGTGATTCTTTCTTAATTCCAAGAAGTCTTCAATATCGGCATGCCATGGCTCTAAATAGATTGCAAATGAACCTTTACGCTTTCCGCCGCCTTGATCAACGTATCTAGCTGTTTCATTGAATACTTTAAGCATTGGCACAATACCATTTGATGTACCGTTAGTTCCTTTAATGTAAGAACCTGTTGCTCGGATATTTGAAATGGCTAAACCTATTCCTCCAGCGTTTTGCGAAATTGCAGCAACGTCAGTTAAGGTCTTGTAAATTCCAGAGATTGAATCTTCTTGCATTGTTAATAAGAAGCATGAAGATAATTGTGGACGTTTTGTACCTGCATTAAATAGAGTAGGTGTTGCGTGAGTCATTTGATGAGTTGACAAGAGTTCGTATGTCTTTAGGACATTTTGAACGTCTGTGCCCCAAATTCCAACCGCAACTCTCATGTAAAGATGTTGTGGGGATTCAGCAGGCTGACCGTTAGTTTTTAATAGGTAACTTCTCTCGAGGGTCTTGAAACCAAAATAGTCGAAATTAAGATCTCTATCATGAATGATTGCCTCATTTAAAGTACTTGCATTCTTCTTAACTGCTGCATACGTTTCGTCTGAAATTAAGCCGGCATTCTGGCCAGTCTTTGGATCGATGTAGGTGTAAAGGTGTTCAATCGTATCACTAAACGATTTAGTAGTTGTTTTATGTAATCTGGTGATTGCTATTCGTGCAGCTAAGATTGAATAGTCTGGGTGAATGTAGGCTAGTGCAGCCGATGTCTCGGCCGCAAGGCTATCAAGTTTTTCTGTGCTAATTCCGTCATATAGGCCTGATACAACTTTCGTTGCAACCTCAAGGGCATCTACATGGTCTGTGTCTAATCCGTAAGTTTGTTTCTTGATACGGTTAGTTATTTTATCAAGGCGCAGAGTTTCTGCGTGGCCATCTCTTTTTATTACTTTCATTTCTTAAATCCTTGTTTTTTATTGTTAAAAATCTGCATCCATTGAAAAACCTGTATCTCCGGATTTTACTCCCGCTTTCTGATATTCGCCAACTCTCTTCTCGAAGAAATTAGTTTTTCCATTTAACGCGATGTTTACCATAAAATCAAACGGATTTTGCACATTGAAGACCTTTTCACAACCTAAATCTTGTAATAGTCGATCTGTTACAAACTCTAAGTATTGAGACATTAAGTCAGAATTCATACCGATTACTTTGACTGGTAATGCATCAATGATAAATTCTTTTTCAATTTCTAGAGCAGATAATAAGATCTCTTTGATTCTCTCTGGAGAAACTTTATTGTTGATATGATTATTGTGTAGGTGAACTGCAAAATCTGTATGCGAGCCTTCGTCTCTTGAAATAAGTTCATTTGAGAAACTTAATCCTGGCATAAGGCCCCGTTTTTTCAACCAAAAAATAGAACAGAACGATCCTGAGAAGAAGATTCCTTCGACTGCTGCAAACGCAACAAGTCTTTCTTGGAAAGTTGAATTCTTGATCCAACGTAATGCCCACTCTGCCTTTTTAGCAACTGCTGGAATAGTATCGATTGCTCTAAACAATTTCATTTTCTCTTCCGGATCAGCAATATAGGTATCAATAAGCAATGAGTAGGTCTCAGAGTGGATATTTTCCATCATAATTTGGAATCCATAGAAAAATTTAGCCTCTGGGTATTGAACTTCTTTAACAAAATTCTCAGCTAAATTCTCGTTAACTATTCCATCACTCGCTGCAAAGAATGCTAATACATGCTTGATAAAGTGTCTCTCGTCATCATTTAATTTAGTTCGCCAGTCGACTAGGTCGGCAGCAAGGTCAATTTCCTCAGCTGTCCAAAAACTAGCTTCCGCTTTTTTATAATATTCCCACAAGTCATGATGCTGGATTGGGAAGACAACGAATCGATTGGGATTCTCTACTAGGATAGGTTCCATTAATTTTTTAGTTTAAGTAAATTTTACGGTTAATACTGGTATTGTGTGTATAAGTACTGGCGCTTGATCGGCGGTTAGCTAATAAGTGGTTTGAGTAAAATTTACTAACCTGTGAACCGAATTGCGTGTTTTTAAAGTTTGACTTATACATCTTAGTTATTTATTAAAGTACCAAATAACTACTAAGCTTGTAAGAAATCAAATTTTAAATTTTTTCTAAAGGTATCAACTCGTAGGATTTTCACCTGGCCTTCATTAGGTATTCGGATTCGGCCCTTAAGGTGACTTACGTCAGTTCTGAAGACAATATCTTCGTCTGGCATCTCCAATTCAATTGAAAAGTCTTCTTTGTCTAACGTAAAGTTTAGGGTGTGACCTTCAACTCTATCTTTTAGACTTTGCCATTGAATTTTTTCGTAATCTACTTTATCAAGTGTGTCGGTTAACACAATACGAGGTTCTCCTTTCTTGATGATAATATCCTTGATGTAGAATGAAATCTCATCGCCTGATTTACGACCTTCTGCAAATTCTGCATAATTTTCAAATTCGCTCTTATGGATTAAACCTGTGTAGTAATTTTGGAATTCAACAAAGATACCGAAATCGTATGGTTTATTGGTTAAGATACCTTTGTACTCTTTACCGAATTCCAATTCGTATACTTTTTGAGGTAATGTGTGTTTGATGTACTTCTTGTAAGAAACAATGAACAGGTCATTTGTTGCATCAAAATTCTCAATCATAACTGGAATTTCAGTGTTTAAGTACTCATTAAAGTCTCTAATTACGTTGGCTGCTGCATGAGATCCAGGTAAGAAACATTTAACGGTTCCTTTATATAGAGCAAGGTATCCGCCTTTTACTAAGCTAACAACTTTTACGTAGAACCATTTTTCGTCCTTCATGAAGCTATTTAAGTTTTCACGATAAGTAAACGCTGCGCATTTCTTCTCAGATCCAACATAGTCTCCAGCAGTTGCTTTAGTAATAACTACTTTAAATTCTCGTAGGTCTCCGTCATTAAGTAATAATGATGGCTCTTCTGTAAATTCTCTAAATGGAATGTAAACTGTTGATTTTGAGAATTTCTCATCTGCAATAATCATCTTACCGTCAAAATCAATACTCTTTGCGATAACTGTACATAATTGACCTTCGGTAAAGTCTTTTGATGTAATTGGTGAACCTGATTCGAATCTAGAATAGAGATCATATAATTCTTGAGCATAGGGCTCTTTACATAAAATCTTTACGCCAGCTCTACGGTCAGCTTCAGTTAATTTGATTGTAGTGTTGTACTTCGATGTCGATTGACTGAATAGAGCATCAAGTTCTTCGGTCGTGAATTGGTTGTTTTCCATTTACTATTTTTTAAAGTTAAGTAATAAATTATACAGAGATTTCACCACAGGTTTTAGAAAATATAGATTATTAACCGAGAGTATGTGGCGAAATGTGGATGATCGGAAAAATTGGTGTGTACGGTAAAACTGCTGGAGTTTTCGTCTGAAATATTAGTGAACCGGTTGAATAGATTGATCCTCTCCAGGCTATCTCGTCAAGGAAAATCGCGAATAATGGATTCTTATGAGTTAACCTTTCCCATGGTGGTAGATCGTCTTGATTCACTATTGGATGAAACATACGCGCAATCGATACAGTTTTATATGCAGTGGCTGGTGAAGCGGCCGCGCATAGTGCAAGAACGCCGATCCATGCAACTTCTTTAACTACCGGTTCTGCAAATTTTAGAGCTGGAATGGTTGCTGCTTGAATTATTGCCATTACTTCAGGACTAATTATTTTGGTTTTGATACCCTTTGGAATCATGGAATCAAGCTTCATTATGAGTAACTTGATTATGGTGACTTGCGGAATACCGGCTTCGATTAGATTAAACTCGTAAGTGTCTAGTGATTTAGCAATGGCTGAAACTATATTAACGATTTGGACAATTGGATCCATTATTTGATCAAATATGCCGTTGAACAGGCTTCTAACTAATTCAATGATGTCTGGACCAGTTAACAATTGGAAGTATGCAATTACATCAACTGGAAATGCTGGTATTTTAGGCAACTTAAATTTCTTACCGTTTGGCAGAGTTACTGTGATACTAACATTTGAAGAATTTAGATTTGATCCAACTTGATCAAATGTTAGATTTGCTGAGATTCCAGTATTGCCACATGCCTCAGTTAAAACCTGATTAAGTAGTTGATCTGAATTATATAGCCCACCTTTCTGATCAGCACCAGACGCTGCTTTTAAATTAGCATCAGCTCTAGATAAGAGCTTTAAGATAGCTTCGATTAATAAACCTAATGCAATTTTAATTAGAGGTTTTAAAATTGGATCTAACGGAATTACAATTGGGAACATTGGCGGGTGTAATGGGTTTGGAGCACCAGGTAATGAGGTTGAAGTAAACATTGGAATGATTGTTGACTTAAATAAGTTAACGATACTTGATGGATCTGGCAGTGGAACTTCTGGAATTGATTCAATTATTGCAATTAGCATGTCAAAAATTAATTGTATGCTAATTTTTTGTTTTATATCGGGTATTCCGAGAGCGGCCATAAAATCTTCGGCCTTTAGACCACCAATCACGGCGTTAACTAGTGCAAGTATTATTGAAAAGGCGGCAGCAAGGGCTGGATCAATTGTTGGAAAACTGACCGGCTCGGTTTTACAACATTTTTTACTTAGGTCAAACGTAACGATTGGGATAGGGACAGAGGTTGCAAAGGCAGTTAATGCTAGAGCTTTGGCAATTACGTCCTGTACGGCCTTTTCGGCTTTAGCTCGACGTGCAGCTTCCTCCTTAGATAGCCCAGTTGTATCAGGTTCAGAAGGTTTGCCCTTTAGATAGTCTAGCATACCTTCGAATAGTTTACTAAGAGTATCTTTAACTTCATTTACGCCAGCTTCTGTGTCTATTGTAAATTCGGTCTTTTTGATAAATTTCTTGATATTTACTTTGTTAATGATCTTAATTAATTTTTTATTAAGGCTCATTGATTTAAGCATAAGATCTCCACGTGATGCTAGCTCCAATAGTTCAATAACGGTTTGAGCGGCTTTGGGCAACTGTGGATTATGTTTCGTTGCGTCCTTTGGATATGAGATTGTTCCAAATTTTATATTATCAATCCATGGATCAAAGCAGTTTAGCGTTGCGTCTATTTTTTCCTGTAATTCCAGAATTTGTAAGTCCCTAGCGTTCTTTCTGCTTTTGCGACGTTTCGCTGGATCCTTTTCACCAAATGTTTTATCGAGAGCGGCATCTCTAGCGTCCTTTAATTTATTCTTTAGGTCTTCGATTGCGTTGGTTTGCATTTCACCAAGTTTATTAAGCTGGGTGTTAACTGTTCCTCTAAATTTCTTGACCTGTCTAGCAAAATCTGAATCAGGCGATTCATTTAATAAGTTCAGCAGATCCTCAATCATACTTAACGGCAGATTTGGAATTTTACCTTGAGCAATAAGTGCTGCAATTTCAGCAAGACGCTTGGCTTTAGCAATTGCAGCGGAGACTGCAACTGGCACTTGAATTGAGCCCTTAACCATTTGGCCTTTATATGGATTAGTTGGATGAAGACCTAACGGGTTAATTGAGGTTGGTGAGTTGTCTAGTTCAAATCCAAATTTAAGAGTTGTAAACGTTGGATCAGAGAATAGCAATGGAATATTTGTACTTGCAACTAGATACTTATTTGAATCTGGAGCAAAATAGAATAGCGAGACTGAAGGTAGAGGTATTCCAACTGGAGCAATTGGCATTGTTAATAAACACACTAGGGTTCCAAGAGGTGTCGGTAAGACAAATAACGGGGACCACTTTGGTGGAATTGGTAAAAGAACTAGAGCTGGGCCGGCTGGAATAATACAGTTGATTGGCCAATATCTAAATACTGTGTTTGCTGGCGGTGGGCCGCTTATGTCTGGAAATGGCAATAACGAGACCTTATTTAAGGCATCTGTAAATTTTTTCCAGTAACATTGGGTTGTAAAATCAGGTAATGAGCTATCGGTTCCGCCTAACGTATGAATGTATAATGGATCTGTTCCAAGTTTAGCAAGTGCAGCAGCTTCACAATTTGGGTCAGACGGAATTGTTGGAGTTTTTGCAAAACATGGAATGCCTAGAATCTTTTTTGAGATTATATCTTGATCCATTAAGTTTGCTTTAATATCCTTTTCCAGTTGGGAAATTTGATCATCACAGTCTTTGATTAATTGATCTATTTCTTCGTTTGCTTTTTTGTAATATGCTAGCACCTGAGATAGAGTTGAATCGACTGAGCTATACGTAAATGTTCCGCTATTAAATACTGTGGATCCTGGTGAGGCTGTGTAGCTTGTTGGTCTGGCTAATTTTAAAAATGAATTAGGGACTTTTCTGAATTGGTCAGCTGCTTCGCGTTGAGCAAGAATTCTTAGGTCAGCAAGAGTTGACTTGATTGCTGCTGGATAAACGTTTGAGTATTCTTCTTTTATCTTAACTGGATAGGATTTATCTAAGTTTGTATAAAAGTCTTCGTATTTTGTTTGATTGGCAACATATAGAGTTATATTGTCCTGTTTAATTGAAGTTGGCGCGTCCTTAGCCTCTTTTAATTTTGGATCAATTTGTGATTCATTAATGGTTAAGCCTCTCTCTTCTAATGTGAATAATTTTGAAATTGGATTTGAGACTTTATTATAGAGGCCAATATACGAATTATATTGAACTCCGCCATTATACAATAGACCGCTTAGGATAGTGTAATCTGAATCTGACCTAGGTGGATTTGTTGAGCTTTCTGGGTCGTATTGATTGATATGCTGAGTTGAAAAAGAGGTTTTGGTTGAAAAAATTGGTTTAATTAGATCAGCACTTCCGTTGATTGGAATAATTGTATCAATTTGCTCAGTTGTACCATCATCATGAATTACTGGTAACTTTGCGGATACTCCGTTTTTACCGATTAGTGTAAGAGTTAAGCCGGCTGTTTTAGATGGAACGGTTAATCCGTTTTGCGTACCAGTATTCGATTGAAAGGTTACAAGTAATTGTCTGGATATTTTCCTAAACGTGTTTTGAATTAACGCTTGCGCTGATGCCTGTGAAGGCAGTGCCTCTATATTTTGTATTTGAGTATTTTGAGAATTTGTGGCGTTTCCAATTGCAATTTCACGGCTTTCGTAAGCGTATGCTCTAGCTCTGCTGGCAACAAGCCATTCAATAAATTTTGGAGCTTTAAGTAGAGTGCCTAATATATTGTTGACTACTGTTGCAAAGTATTCATCATTATATGGGTTGGAAGGAATTGTGTTGATAATTGAGCTAATTGAGCTTGAGCTATTTAGGTCATCTGGTAATTTTTTAAAAAACTGTCTAACCTCTGAATTATCAAAATCTTCATTTGCTCTATTAATTACGTAAATAACAGTATAGCCCCAACTAAAATACAGTTCAGAATCGTTGGATAATATGGTGTATAGTGACTTGGTTAAGTTAGTTAGCCGGTTATACTCATCTTCCCAATACAAATATTGAGAGGTACTTGGCTCGACTTTTTTGACAGTTGCTGTGTAAAAATCATAGCGAGCGTTGTAATATTCCTTGATTGGTGTTAAATTATCTCTTAACTCTTGGACTTTTGCTTTTAGGATTGATTTACGAATTGCAATGGGTAACTTACGTTGTTCATCAGCTATTATCTTTTTAACCTGTTCGTTTGCAGCTGGAACACAATCTGGTGACGGCTGAGCTGGTAATTTTATTGAAACTGGTGTGTCTGGTGGTTTTACGTTTTGAATACACGCCTTGACCGCATCTAGGTCAGCCTGACTAAATCCTGTGCTTGAGATCTCTTCGCACTTAACCTGTTTTAGTAATTCTTTAAATAGCGTATTGGTCGCCATTAACGTGATTTGATTTTATTTTATCTATTGAGGCCACTAAAAAAGCAAACGCCCAGGATAGTTACTGTCCCAGGCGTTTTACTCGTCGATGGCTATTTGACTATTGAACTTGTGAGTTCACTTGGGGTTTTTGTACCATTAGGCAGTCAGTTGTCAATAGAAGAGCTGAAATTGATACAGCGTTCTCTAGGGCAGTTTTTGTAACTTTAACTGGATCAATAATTCCAGCCTTAATCATGTCAACATATTCTTCAGTTTTAACGTTAAAGCCTAGACCCTTTGATTTAATTTCATTCCAGATAACGTCTGGACTAAGGCCTGCGTTTTCTAAGATTACGCGGAATGGTTGGGAGCATGCTTTCTTTAAAAGCTCAACACCCAATTGTTGATCACGATTCGGTAATGATAGAGTTAATGAGTCAGCCGTTAGGGCTAGTGTAATACCGCCTCCTGGGATAATTCCTTCAGAAACAGCTGATCTAGTTGCACCAAGGGCATCATCAATACGATCAAATTTTTCTCTAGCTTCAATCTCGGAAGTTGCACCAATTTTAATGATAGCAACTCCGCCTTGGAATTTAGAAAGGCGTTCTTTAAGAATTAACTTTTTGGATTCGTCATCTAAATTATCAATTTGAGATTTTAGGTCCGCAACGTGTGTCTCAATTGCAGAACTGCTTCCGTGTCCACCAATAATCATGGTTGAATCATTTGAGATTACAACTCGATCACAGCTACCTACGAAATTTGCAGCAATTGACTCTTTTAAGGTTTGGCCCTCAATTTCTGAGATGGTTTTTGCACCAGTTAAGATCGCAATATCATCTAATTTTAATTTGCGTTGCTCGCCAAATCCTGGAGATTTAATTGCAGCAACTCTGAGGGTTCCCTTAATCTTATTGACTAGAAGAGTATTTAAGGCCTCGCCATCAACACTTTCAGCAATAATAAGTAGAGGTCTCATTGACTTGTTTGAGTGCTCTAAGTATTGTAAGCAGTCTTGTAAGTTTGAAATACGACCATCGTACAATAGAATTAAAGGTTTTTCAAACTCAACCGTTGACTTATCTGTATTAATAAAATACGGAGATAAGTAGCCGTTAGCGAATTGCATTCCTTCAACAATTTCAACGTAGGTTTCGCCAGTTTTACTTTCACCGGTTGTGATAATTCCATCGAATCCTACCGCTTCCATTGCGTCCGCGATAATTTGGCCAATTTCCTCATCGTTATTTGCAGAGATTGTTGCAACCTGTTTAATCTGTTCAAAATCTTCGACCTTAATTGCTTGTGAACGAAGATTTTCAATGATTTGCTTGGATGCAAGCTCAATACCCTTTTTTAATTCCATTGGATGGGTTCCTGCAACAACAAGACGATTACCTTCAGTAAAGATAGCATGCGCTAATACTGTTGCGGTGGTTGTTCCATCTCCGGCTTCAAGTGCTACTTTATTTGCAACTTGTTTTACCATTTGGGCTCCAACGTTTTCCAAATGATTTTCTAAATGTACTTCTCTAGCAACTGTTACACCGTCTTTAGTTATAGCAACACTATTATCCCTAGAGATAACAACATTACGACCGCGAGGGCCTAACGTCACTTTAACGGCTTCAGCTAGAGCATTAATTCCATTACCTAACTGAGTCCTAGCGTCAGTCTTAAAAATGATTTCTTTCATCTAATTGTGTTATTTTACTTGATTATTATATTCGAATCTTCCAATTGGTTTAGGTTTGAAAGAGAAAGAATTATCTTTATTAAGGAAACTACGTCTTTTTGACAGTATTTTTGAATCTCTAAGATGTTGCCAGAATAAAATTCGCTATGAACCTCTGAGCCTTTCATCTCATCTTTTGGTGAAGGCAATCCTAAAACGGCAGAAAGCAGATCAAGTGAGGTGAATCCTTCTTGCCATGCGCCAAAACTCCAAAGTTCTGAAGTATCGACTACTGGAATTTCCCAAGGTTTACGATCCCAGACTTGAAGGGCTGTTGGGACTTCTATATGATTGATGAAAGCTCTTTTACATAAGAACGGAATATCGAATCTTTTAATATTGTGACCGACTAGCTTGACACCTTGTTTAGTTAAGCCGCTTATTAATTTAAAAGAATTGGTTAAGATCTCTTCTTCTGTTCCAGTATATGAAACTAATTGAGCAACTGGCTCAAGATCTTCATTAAACTTAATTTTTCCAAATGAAATACAAACAATTCTACCGAATTCAGCCTGCAATGCTGCCTTTTCAGCAAAAAGCTCAGCAGTTTCTTTACCTGCATTGTCCGGATACTTTTGTGCAAGTTGATTTCTTAAGAACTCAGCGCGATGCTGCCATTGCTCTTGTAGTCTGGGCGACAGGTTTGAAAAATCGGCCTCAATGCCCGCAGTTTCAATGTCAAAAAATAGGAATTTCTCAGTTTGGTGTTGATCGAACATGAATTTATATTTAGAAGTTAATCACAATGTACTAAAGAGTGTTGAGATTTGGCTGCTAAGAGCCTAGATACTTAGAATCTCTAATCTTTATTATTAATAAAATAAGTAGACTAAGTAACTAAGAACCTAAGAGACTATACCCTCCCAACACCCTTTTTTTACAGTATGCATTCAAAAGGTTTTGAATAAAAACTAAATTTTTTTTATGAGTAGAATAGACAAAATGACATTTATGAACCTTGATCATCATTGGAATAGATTTTTCGATACAGTATCCTGCAGCATGCATCAGTAGAGACTTTAAAAGTTTCAACTGGGTGGCCTGTGTTAATACTAATACCACTAAAATCCATAAAAAGTTCCTAGATGATACTGAACTTGAGTTCAAAAATCTAAAATTTGTTCATTTACCAGCTAGAGAGAAAGGCCAAGATACCTATTCAGCAATTGAAAGGTCAAAGCTTTCTAACTATTCAACTCTAGTCGATACATTCGTCACTCAGATATTAGCGCATGTGAAAAATGATGACCGTGTCATAGTTTCTATTGAAGGAATTGCGTACGGCGCCCAAGGTAATGCCCTATTAGATATTGCACAGTCAACCGGTATGATGAGAAAAGCCTTATTAGACAGATTACTAAATGGCCATAGCGAAAAGCTATTCATTTTTTCACCAGGAGAGCTAAAGAATGCAATTGGCGCTAAAGGTAATGCCGGTAAGTATGACGTATACCAAACTTTTAAAGAAAACCCAAGACTCGCAATCAACAGCGATCTACACAATGCAATAAATAAGTATGAAGATCTAATACTTAAAAAACAAGAGGTCAAATCACCATTTATGGACATGATTGACTCCTACTTAGCTGTTTTAAAAATACACGAGTCCCTAAAAGAACCAAATTAACATGTCAACTGAAGTAGTTAAACCACTAAGTAAAGCAAAACAGAGCAAGTACTACATAAATAATCGAGATTTCACAAATGAGATCATTCGATGTAAACACGGGCACTTAAACGAAGAAACTGGCTACCAACACACAGCTGGTGAGCTTTCACCGAGAGCAGTAGAGTACTTTATACTACTAGCAAATCGAGCTATCCTAAAACTAACTTTCTCAAATCCGCTAGACAAAGAAGATTGTATTCAGTCGGCGCTACTTGATCTACTGAGATATTGGAGAAATTTTAACGAAGAGAAATCCAACAACGCTTTTGCATATTTCACACAAATTGCAAAGAATGGATACGCTAAAGAATACAAGAAAATTTACAAACATATCGGTAAGGGTGAAAAAGTTGAATTTGTTTCGTTGAGCTTTACAGGTGAGAGCGAGATCTACACTATTTAACTCCAGTCCTACCCTTAATAAATAATTGAAAGGTGGCTAGCTTGCATGAATATTAATAACCTCGTATTTTTCGATAAGAACGGAGAATCCTATAACCTAAGTCAATCAACTGATGGATTTTGGGAGGGGGCAGACTATTTTTTACCAATATCAGTTGCCCTATATGACTGCTCAAACCTCTTTATCTTAGAAAATACAAACGGCGTCTATTCATTTCCAAAGATGGATGCAGGCTCTAAATTTGAGGTTACCTGGAAAACAGCTGAGGCCAAGGATAATTTTTTCATTTTCACAGTAACTCGAGAAGGTCTACACGCTGACTCAAACGTTTTTTTAAATCGAGAAGAGTCTCTAACCATTAATCACAGCGATTTTAGTCAATCACAAACTCAACTAGACTTAACATATCCGCTTCAACTAAATATTGGATTTTCTCCAATTGAAGAAAAGAGCTATGCTCGCACTCTTCAAATCCATTACACAACCTTAACTGAGTCAACTCTAGTCTTAGAGATGAATTTTTACGGAGAAGGCGAAGATGAAGACGAACGCTTTAGAGTTTGGCTAAGTAATTTTGGAGTTAAGTTTAATAGAGAAGATGCTCTATTACTTAAAGACTACGATCTAAAAGAAGGTTTACCGGATTGGGCCCAAATTAATCAAGCCAGAAAACAATTACTTGTTAACGTTGATCAAGTTTATCCGTACGTCGGTACTTATAAAGGTCTACTTAACCTAATTGACTTAATGGGCTATCGTGATATTCTTCGAGTGAAAGAATACTGGCGAGATGCTGACCCAAATTCAACTTATTTTAAAAAGTTTGCAATGGTTGATGTCACTGACCTAATGCAGATCGGAGACTCTAGCAAGATAAACTTAGTTGACGAAAACGGCCAAATTAAAAAAGGCGGCAAATTTAGAAAAACTGAATTTCTTGCACTTGCATACGAGTTCACAATAGCTGGCGATACTTACGACGATGATGGATTACCTGAAGTAGTCTCAACTACTGATTTTACAGTAGACGAGATCTTCTTTAAATTACATGGGCTTGCCAGAAAACTAAAGAATGAAATTATCCCCATTAATGTAATCATCAAAGACATTATTGGAGAATTCATCTATTTTGAGAAATTTAACCTTAGAAACTGGTTAGACCTAACTCAAATTGAGGCTTTACAAATCAATGATACCTACAAAATAAAGTTGATCTACCCAGACGTAACCTCAACCGAGTTAAAGATTAGGGACCTAAAAACCCTATATCCAAAATTAAATGGAATCACCGCATTTCCAGCGCTAACCTTTAATTACGGCCAAGTTAACCCATATCAAGATTCGCAAGCGTATCCGCTCAATCAAACACAATACCTAATCAATGCGGTCAGCGACTATTATGCTGCACTAAAAGATTATGAATTTAAACATATCGGAGAGTCTTCTCCGTTAAACTCAGGTGATGATGTGCTAGATAGTATTGGCTGCCCAGTCGTATTAGAGGCAAATATTCCAGACTTAACTTTACAAGAACTAGACAGCATTACATTTAGAGATTTTATTACAATTTCTCCAACAACATCTTCTTCAAATAATAGTATCGGTACTGGAACCAAGTATTTTACGTGCGTAACAGTCCAACCTTTTACAGTTGGCATGGAGTTAAAAATTTACGTTACAACTGACCATTCTCAATGGATGGAAGGTACCGTAACTGAGATAAATCCAATCGGATATCCAATCAATACCTTAGCGATATCTATCACAAACTATAATGGTTACCTAACTTCAAATACTTCATGGACACTGCATATTATAGATTCACATTTTACAATCTCAAATATTAAGTACAGAAATAGTTATGAATTAGAATGGACTATCACAGGTCCACAAAGTTATTTCTTCCAACGCCGAGGTAAAATCACGGAGCTTGCACAAATTCCTCACATGCTACCTCACACTGGAGAATACTTAATTCAGATAAAGGCATTTGACATGCAAGGCGGAACTTCAGTTGATTATCAAAGAATCACAGTTCAAAAGGATACACCAGTTCTGCAAGCGTTCATGAAGATGCAAGATAAATTCCGTTACAATTTCCGAAACCTGCATAATGTTACAATTGGAGATCTTTCAAACAGTCCACTATATGATCCATTTGCGAATGTCATAAATCCAAATGGACCAAATGGAGCAATTACAGATATTAACAGTCACTATCTAGACTGGTACACATATTCAAATTATTACAGTATTGGAGGTCATCAAGACCAAATTCAAATCTTTAACCCAGTCGCAAACGGCTTTGAGGCATTTGCTAATTCAAATCACCCAGACAAACTACATTGGGGTACAGGTACAAAAAATGGCCAGGCAACAATTCAAGATTATGATACTGCTAAATTTAAAGACTTATATCATCTAGACTTTAGTGATTTTGGCTACATTGGCGATACCTTAAATGGTTACACTCTAACCGATTTAACAGATTTAACAAATGATCCATTCCTAAATGTGCTAAGCATACAATACAGTGGATTCCATGAAATCGATCTTGTCGCAGAATTAGGCTCAAGCATTAGAATCACAGATCTTGTAACTTTCTTATCAACTACCTCTTATCCAGGTTGGGATAATTTTAGATATCAAATAGTCGGTTCAACAATTAAAGCAACCTCAAAGTTTTTCCAAAAAACAAATAATGCAATTATCAGATTAGTAAAATTAGTTACTGGAATAGACTCAATTGGATCAGCATATCAAATTGATGATAGTAACTCAGGTGCTTCAAACTCAGTAATTAACTTAGGCGAAACTTACGAAATTGTATACTCAGGCGGTCCTGATCCAAATATTCATTTAATTTTATCAATCGGAGATCAAGTTCAGCTGTTTAATGGTTCGGCTAATTACGCAGAAGGACTAGTTACCGAAGTTACAGTTAACAGTTTTAAAATGATTGCGTCAACCACAGTCGGTATAGATTTATCTAGCTTTACAGTTAGGCAAGTCCTTCCAGTTTACACATTTAATAACCCTAGAAATATTTTTGATGACGATACTTTTACTAGTATCCAACAAACCCTTTCTCAGGTCAATCGCCAGGTTGATGAAGATCTACTCTTCCTAGCTTGTGAATTTGATAATATCGTTAAAGACATTGATCAGGGAAAACCCGCGCCAGCTTCAAATATTCAATTCTGGATTGATGCAGGTTATGTTAAATTCGACGATGCTACTGGGGAACAGACTGGCTTTCTACCGTCTTACTACGACGAAAACTCATTTAACTTAGTTAATATAAAATCTACTAGCGATACTCTAACTGTTCCAGTATTCCATCCGGTCATTGTAAACATCTCAAACCTTGTTTCCAATACTGAGACCGAATGGACTCTATATGATCAGACTGATACTGAGATCATTACCGTTAAATCTCCATCTTATTTTATTTGGAGATTTCCTGAACCTGGCCAGTATCGACTAACTGCAAAATCAACAGATACTCGAAATAACGTATCTGAAACGGCATATACAACTTCAATATGTAATGTGTTATCAGCAGATGACTACTTTAGAAATATTGAGAAACAATTAAACGACCGAAAACACCGGATGACCCACCGTTAAGGGGTTTTGATAAATAAAAAAGAAAAAAAGAAACTAGTAAAATGGCATTTACTCCAACAAACCTATCAACTACTCCACTATTGGAGACAACCTTTATCTCAGATATGAGATTAATCGTTAATGCAAACGTTACTCTTTTGAGAACTCAAATTGAGGACGTTATTAATGAGCTACAAATTGACTTGGTAAACAAGTACATTGGTGTCGATTCACCAATTGGAAAAGTTTATACTGAAAATGTAGTAGTAAGCAGTCAAATTCTATTCAAAAATGGAACAAGCGGAGCTGCTGCAACGATTGCCTCTTTAACCCAGAGTGCAGGAGTATCAACTTTCTTAGCAGATAATATCTCTTTTACTAAGACGATGCAGTCAACCGCGACCGGTTCAAAAGTTGCAACTCCAACTGTTGTTATTGGAACAACTACTGGCGGCGCAGCAATCGGATACCCAACTTCAGGTGGAGCAGGTATTGCAGACAAGGGATTATACGTTGGAGATCCAGATAGCAGTACAGCAATTCCATCAAGATTTTACGGAGAAGCTAATTTTGCAAAACAGGCAATTCAACAAAGCTCAGTATTTTCAAGAACAGTTCAACTAGTTGACAATGGCGGACTATATTCTTATGCTAACTTGAAACTAGCTAAGACTGACCCACAATTCATCTATTTAGACCTTATTTTACCTTCAGGCTATACTCAATCAGCTAGTAAGCCAATCTGGTTGCTATTACATGAAGATTATACAACAACTGATAATCGCCCAGCAGTTGGCCAAACCTTTACATTTATAATCAATAAGATTTTTCAATCTAATGGAACAACTGAAGTTGCCGTTACGGACTGGCCAACTCCTCAAAACCCAAGCGGAACAGCTACGCTAGGAATCAATATTATATCAGGATACGTTCAAGATGCATCAGTTGGTGCAGGTAAATTAAAAACTGGATACATTAATAGTGCTCTCTGGAATACCTTACCTGGTAGTGGAACCGCGACCGTTACAGCAACTACATCTGGTTCAACTCTTACCAACAAAGCCTATATCAAGTTGTTTAACACAAACGTGCAAAGCGGAACTGTTCCTAGTAAAAGAGGTTCAAGCGTAAGTTTAACAAAAACTCAACACGAGACCAATTCATCATATTTTACAATCACTAACAGTCACAACATTACTGTTATAAACTAATTTAACCATAAATGGCAGTAGCTCCACTAATAAAACCTATTCAGACTCAAAAGGGGATGTTTTACACATTCCAGAGTTCGCTTGAAGATCTAACTTTAACGTTTAATAACAATACAAATAAGTTTAGATTTTCAAAATTTGCGCTATTGAGAATTCCAGAAATTGGGATTCCAACCACAATGGCTACCGATAACCGAACTCAGTTTCTAGCAGTTGGGGAGAGCCCAGTATTAGATGGATTAAGCGCAAACCAAAATCTAAACCTGGCAAATAGTTTTCAAAACTATGCTCTTAACTTGGAGACCCTATTAATTTCGCAAGAAGCCTATCAGCGTGAAAAGAAATTAAACGTTAGCGAAAGAGTTTTTTGGAAATGGTTAAAAGAATCTGGCGCAATTCGTTGGAGAGATGCCAATAATTCCGAAGTAATTCAAACTCTACCTACAGGAGAAAAGCGTTGGGCCGAAGATTGGGGAGATGAGTCCACTACTTCATACAATCGAGTTGTAAAATACTTAGGCGATATTGATGTAATTAACTCAGTTAGAAATAAAGATAATTCATATAGCGAAATCTACATTCACGTGCCGACTAGCGTTGGAACAACTCCAACTGTCCTATTTAATTCAATCGCAGATGTTAACTACCATCCAGATATGTTAATCACAAATTCTCCTGGAGATCCTCTTGATATTGAATTTTTAGCAGGTCGTCATTATAATGAGACTCACCCATTTGCCGGTATGGATTTACATGCAATCTACGATTTAGATTCAGATAATTCAACTCAGAAGATTTCTGACGTAACAAATACTGTAATTAACTGGACAAGTATCACTACACCGTATAATGCAATTTCAAACCCAACCGGTATTGGTTTTTGGTGGGGAGCAAATCAATTACAAAATTCATATCACACAGATCAAGCTGCATATTATGGAGCGCTTACCGGAACCTCATCAAACGGTTCATCTCAAATAAAAAGCCAAAAACTTTACAAGAAAAACCCTTCACCAACTCGAGCAGTCGAATATTTACGTTCAACGCTAGACGGTGTAACTGTTGATTTTGATCTTGCTAACTATCAAGTGGCTGCTCAAAATACCAACATAAAAAGTCTTGCTCAATTGAATGATTCAGTAGGTAATGCGGATTTTGAATTTAATGCAATCCTAGTTTACTATGATGTATATGATCCAATTCCAGTAGCAGGTTCTTCTGAGCCAGCGGTTGCAACAAACCTATACGGAGTTTATTTCTTAAATAAAGCAGAACAAAGCGGAATCGATTTTGTTATTCCAACAATCACAAAGGAAAAACCTGATCCAATTAATAAAACCAACGGTAATGCATTTGCATTTAAAATCAATCTTAAGTTTGATACTTCGATTGAGGATGTTGCCGTTGAAAAATCAGTAAATGATTATACAACATTTGGTCTTGATCTATTCCTAGATGTCCTAACCGAGTTTAGAAGATTACAGACCAAATTTAATGATAAATTAGCAGAGTTAGAAAATCTAAGAATTGATCTAGACTCGGCTAAGCAGGCCCTAGTTAATACAAGTGGACTTGATTCGCTAGCCACAAGAGTCGCAACTCTAGAAACAACCGTTTCTGCATCAACTGCTGCATTCGATGAAGCCAGCTCAATCATGGACCTAATTGACAGTTTAAATAGCAGAATGGATGATCTATTTAATAATAGAAGTTCTCTACAGTTAGAGTATAACCTTGCTCCATTTAGAAAAGGTTACGGTATTGTGCTCGACAAACACGTTCCAGGTCAAATGACAATTGCATCAGATGTTCAAGCCTATTCAAACATGAATCAAGTTAACTTATCTGATACTACGGTTAACGTGTTAAACGTAATAACCTTACCTCTTGGAATTTCAAATACTTATTACAAGCACTACAAACCAATTTCGCCAAGTAATTCAAATCCGGCAACTTGGACAATTACATCAGATCAAGAGATTAAAATTGATGATTCTGTGTTTAATTGGAGAAAGGGTCAAACTCTTAGACTTGTAATTGACACTCAAATTGTAACAAATTCGTATAACATTACCATAAAAACCGATGCATTAAATGCATCAAATCAAGTATCAGCATACAGCGTAATAATTGATACATTAACGCAAGCAGATTTTCCAATAAATTATGGAAGAACTGGTCGCCCAATTGTTGAAATTACTTGCACCGATCCGGTAAACTTTACGTTCCAAGTTGATAAAATAATAAGATAACTAAATGGCCGACAAAACTACATTAGCCGATTACCTAGCCGAACTTGGTGTTGACGTAAATAATATGCAAGAGTTTTTAAATAAGCTCTCGCAAATGTTAACCACAAATTCGGACACAGTCGCTATTAACCAAACTTTACAAGATGGAACTTCTAAGACTTTTAATGTTCCATCATTTGCGTATTTAAGCAATAAAGTAAACGCGTTAGATACAAAATTTAACTCATTACTTTCAGGTAATGAAAATAGAATCGGTGTAAAAGACGCAGCCGGTCAGCTTAAAACATTTGAGTTACAGGATTTATCTGCAGTAATTTCAGACCTAGATGCAGTTGCTTCAAAAACAATTGAATCTCCAGTTGCTTTTAATTACAAGACAAACTGGTTTTTTGAATCATTCTTAAATCCGCTAATCTATATTGAATTGCCAGTCGATTCAATCGTAACTTCAGATATTGATAAATTTGAGGTTTTACGAGTAATCATGACCTCACAAGTTGCAGCAGACATAACATATTTTGATTCAACTTATAAAGGTAAAAATGCAATCGTATATGCAGATCTAATCAAAGATTTAGGAACCCGTGACATTTCTTATTTTGAAGATACAAATGAAGTATCATTACCGCCAGCGCAAAACACAAAATACGGTTCATTTGATATTACTAACATATTAAGTGACTCTGAATCAAAGGTTGTTGCAGGAGTTGCCGTTGTAACTAATGTTACAAAATACATTCTTAGTTCAGTATTGTATACTGAAAAATCTTCAGCTTCGCCAAACGGCGTAGTTCAAAAAACTCTAAAAGCTGGAGATTATTTGTTAACTTCTGATAACTCTGAATATCAAGTAACAAACATCGACGTAAATCAACGCAGCATTACTGTAACTAGAACATTCGGAATTGGTGAACTTAAGAAAGGTGCAAATATTCTAAGAGTAAAACCAGAACTCACTCCATCTACTAGCCTTCCAATTAATTTAGGCTACAACGAACGCCAAGTATTATTCCTTAAACCTTCAAGCACTAGATTAAAAGTAACAACGGATAAGTACTCTCAAGGAATTGGCATATTCTCTAATGAATTAACGATTACCATGAACAATGGTACATCAATGACGCTTGCAAATTTCTATAAAAAGTTTGTATCTGATTTTGGCTTATTATTTTTAAATTACGCAAAAGAAAAGAAATTACCTTCTTCTCTTGGTGAAACTCCAAATGCAGTTTCTCTAGATACTGCAAACTTTAAAGTTGTTCAAACTGACCTACATATTCAAGCAGACAATGACATTAAAGAGATTAAGCAAAATATTTCTTCAATTGAAGCAGTAAAGTCTCAAATACGAGAAGTTGACAAGCAAATTAGCGAAAAGCGTGCAGAGTTAAATACAAACTCCGCTCTAAGCGAAGCTCAAGCGCTAAGATTAACTAAGGATTTATCCGGATTAGCAGATGACCGTAAAACATTAAGTAGCCAACATGCGAGTAAAATTAGCTCAGTGACAACTGCCGTTAAAGCAACGCCTCAATTAATTAAAGTCCCAACTTACAAAGTTAAAGGTTTCTGGGCAGTTCCTGAACCAAAGGAAGCTGCTCATGGTTTACAAGAAGTTGTTCAATTTAAAATTGCATATCGTGTTCTAAGTAAAACTGGAACAAGCGAGCCTGCTGAGCAAATCACATTCACTGATGCCAAAGGAAATAAGATAACCGGGTCATTCTCTCCATGGAAAGAAATTATCACAAAACCTAGAGTTAAGAAGTACAATGCTCTTACCGGTTTTTACGAATGGCAGGAGGAGAAGATCGCAGATCCAAACGAAGTTAACTCAAATCAACTTGAACTACCTATTAATAAAGGTGAAGTTCTCGAGATCAGAGTAAAGAGTTTATCTGAAGCAGGTTGGCCTGATACGCCAGCTGAATCTGACTGGTCTAACCTAATCTTAATTGAATTTCCAGCAAATATTCAAACAATTGAAGATATTTCAGTTGTTTCTCAACAAGCCTTTGCTGAAGAAGCAAAGATAAATTTCCAAGATGAACTTAACTCTAAGGGGTTAGATATTCACCTAGGCACATCATTCACCAGCCGTGATAAGTACTTTGCCCATAGAGCAGAAGATGTGGCTAGTGGCTTCTTTTCATCAGACGGCAGTATTGTAGACCTATTCACAAAGCTTAAAACAATCTCAGATTCACTAACCGCGGTTCAAACTTCAATAGCCAGCGGTACTGGCCAATTAAAAGTTAGTATCATTGATCAAACCGGTAATCAAGTGTCTGTCTCAAACGGTCAAACTGTACAAATCTTTGCAGGTTATTATAAAGATCAAATTAAAAATAGTTCTGGATCAAGTGTTTCATACGATTGGGGTAAAGTAATTACAAATCAATACTACATTCAAGTTGAAAACACTTCACAAACTCCTTTACAAATCATCTCTGCCTTAACTGGTGGTCTTGGCCAAAAAGCGCCAGTTTCAAACCCGGCAGTTTCTCCAACTGAGGTGTATCACACAAGTTTACGCTACGATGCTGCTCCAATTGGAATAGCCGACGTTAGCGCTGGTTTAATTGGTGACGTTAGACAAACTGACGGTTACCAATCATCTCAAGTACAGGGCCAAATCGTATATCGCAGAACTAAATCAGTAAATTTAGCTGAGAAACTAGTAGAAGGTGATCGTAGACAAATCACCGGCCTTGATCCGGAAAATATTTCATACGATTTAACTCTAAGCAGCGGAAACTACAATTATCAAGGAGCTGTAATTGGCAACACAACCATGCCGTATGTAGCTGGTCATTATGTTCCATATAATCCAACAGTCGGCGGTTTAAGTATATTAATTAACGGAGTGTCTATCTCTTTCTCTCCAAATGCAACAGTATGGAACGGTCAAATTGACGCAAACTCTGCTCCTAAAGGTAATGGTCTTCTATCTGAATTCTGTATATCAATTGATCATCCAGACATTAAAGCTGGTGGTAAATATAATGCAGCATGGGGAAGCGTATACCGTCCAGTTTATACAACTGGCGCGACCAAGCAAATAACCCTACCGTTTAGTCAAGCAATCCACTGCGAAATCTCTGCAGCTGAGGCAACTAACCCATTTGGTGCAAAGTATACACAACAAGCTGCATACAATACACCAACTTCGCCAAGCGCTCTAGTTACAACATCATCAGCCATGCGAGAGCAAAATTATCCAATTAAATTAGGCTTCTCCGAAAATGATAAGTACTTAATTGGAAAATATACGTGCGGCGCCTACTTATACATTGCACCAGCTTCATACGATAGTATTGGATCAACTTCATTTAGTCCAACGGCTGCTAAACGTGCAGTTAATTACGGAACTGAATCTTCAATTAAAATACCTTTAACTTTCCAATATCGCTGCGCCGACTATTTAAAATACGTTGGAGGATATCGAGGAAATGCTACAACCGGTTTACGAAATGTAAAATACTCAAAGAAAATAGGATTTGATATTAACTTATCAACTGAAGTGTTCTCGTTTGACGTCCTAGTTAGTGCACAATTTGAAAAAGAAACAGCTGTAATTACACCAGCAACTGCAATTGCGCAGACCGCAACAGTTTCATCTGCTGCTCTAAACGCATAAAATAACAAATAAGATTTGCCTAGTCAAAATCTAACATATACTAAATTAGCCGATAGGAATGTAAGTTTCGGGCTGCTTAGAACAAATCCTAAGTTAACTTCAAATCTTAAATTGACAGTTGACTCAAGTGGAGATCTGTGGTTTAATTCAATTAATGCAAACGAGCAACTTGCTCAACAGAAATACAAAAAATTTGCAGTTAATCCAGAATCAAATCATGAGGTTAATATTTTTAGGTTCTATGATATGGGGGCAACTCCTAGCAAAATATCTTATGCAGTAGGCTCATCTATTCGAACTGATGTTATTGCAAAAGATCTTAAGGATCAATACGACTTTGACCTATACACAAGCGGCGCAAAATACCTAACTTCCAAGAATTATTCTGAAAAATTTAGTTACCTTGCACCGTTATATCTAGACAAAGTTTTACCGGAGTATTTTGTTATTTTTAAAGCAGCTGGGGCATCTAACTATACAGCAGCCGACTGGTATCAGCACAACGGCTCAGTTGACCAAAAAACTTTTGCTAGAGATCTATTTAGAAATTCAACAATAGTAAAGGCAATCCCATTAACCGAATCTTCTAATATTGGAACCTACGTTCGTCGTATTTTTGCAAATCCAATGTATCCGGAGAATCCGTTGTACGTTAATGTTAAGAAAGACAAATATTCTCTATACCGTGGTGCTTCAATTAATTCAGGCACATACGTTGAAATTCCAGAAATAATTTCATCGACTCTAACTAAATCAGTTCCTCAACTAACTCTTGAGAAATATATTACCGGCGGATTTGAGAGAAATAATGTAATCTATCCAAAGATTTTAAATCTGGAATTTTTATTCAATGATGATACTTCAAACCCATACGAATTTAATCGATATTTTGGTTTCTACTGTAACTCAATAGACCTTGCATCATTTGATATTGACCTAAATCAAATGTACGAAAACGAGGATAATGATAATCCATTACCGAATAAATTTAAGGCATCAGACGAAATTAATTTAACTATTTCAAATCCAAACGGCGTAGTTTTACGTGCTGAAAATTTAACAGAAGACTTATCTTTTATTAATTCAGCGCTAGATACTGAGGAGTCATTATTCTTTCCATATTTAAAAACAAAGAACAATGATCTACACTTTCTAAAAACCGAGTACAGCACAAATGCAACCACATTTTCTCAAATTGGATCTAATGCAACCTTTGCGATTGACGATTCAGAGTTCGATCTAGGCCTAACCTTTGGACCAGACGAATTATTTTCACAAGAAAGAGCAAAGGCATACTCTGCAAATACTCGAACTTCATTATCAGTTACAATTGAGTCCGCTCCATCTAATTTAGATACGCTGCGAGTATATCATCAAAACGGCTCAACCTTTGACAAAACCGATAGTAACGGAAGATACGATGATATTGTATTCGTTAGTGGATACTTTTTAACTGGAGAAGAATATTCTCTGAATTACCCAACTTTCTCAGTTGTAAATTTTGATACAGCTGATCCAAACGACCCAGCTGCAATATTTACTCCTAATCTACCTGGAGTTATTGGCACACAATACACATCTTCACAAACTGGTATAAACTGGATTTGGAACGGTTCACAGTATGTGGTTAAGACAATAGGTTCTAGAATTTACGTGAATATTGAGAATGCAACAATTAATGCAGTTGCAAGTACCGATACTACGAAATTAGCCCAAACAGTAGTTAAAATAATTGAAAAACTCGTTGATAGTTTTTTGATAGGTGCTTCTTTTAAAAACACCGCAATTATTCAAACTCGAGCATACGGAAATAAGTATGGAATGCTTGCAGCTAAGACCTTGCAAAGCAGTTCAGCTATTAAATTAAACGCGAGTGTAACCAATTTAGTTGTTTATGCGGACGGCGGATTTTTAGAATCGCAACAAGCAATCATACCAATTGGTAACATTGAAAGACTTACTCCATTATTAGATGATCTTGTTGTAAAAACTCAAAAAGATTGGTCTAAAATTCTTAGAGTATGTAGATCAACTGCAGGTTTAAATAACGAAACCAGCGAATTATCGCAAGCCTCAATTTCAGCATTTAATTCAAATGCAACCCTAATGCTAGAAGATGACGAGCCAATAATCGTTCAATACGATAAAATTGAAATTCGAAAACTATTTAAACCAAAAATTGGAGTTCTGTCTTTGTTTGAAATCCGGGACATCGATTTCAATGTATTTAGCTCAGAATATTCAAAAATACCAGAAGTAGATCTATACCAATACTATTGGGTGCCAGCAAATGTTAAAATTCTAGACTTTACTAAATACAAATATTCATTAATTGGAATCGGTAGTATTCAAGTTAACGAAATTGTTTATGATAGCGAATCAATCGATACTGTTTGGCAAGACCGAGAAGGTTTACACTCATACTCAGTATTATCTGGAGATGTTACCCTAGTTCAATCCAATATTAAACCGTATTCAGCAAGTACGATTCGAACCGATATTGGAATATACGACGAGGATGAAAATCTTCAAAACTTTACAGGATTCTTTTCATTAGGAGCAGACCATAGTGCACCTGATCCAGCTCTGCCTACTTACCAGTATAGAGATAAATTTAAAACCAATAATTTAGCAAGTGAATATAACATATACTTGGAAAATTTTTCAAAGACCTTTGCAATAGATGGTAGAGTTATTCCATACATCTCAAAATGGGGAATTGTTAACTCAACTGACGCTAGGGGTAATGTATATCGATTAAATTCAGATATTGCATTCGGTAAAGATAATTTTGGACCATCGCATAGGGAAAATACTCCAACTGCTGAGAAACTAACACACGAATGGTTCTATATTGAATCCGATTTTAACTATTCGTTAGATGAAACTTTATTGAGAAAAAATTACTACTATTTCAATTCACCAATCAATGTTGACTTGTTAATTACTGAGGCAGATTATTTTGAAAAGTATTTTACGTACATTCCAACAATAAACGGAGTAGAGCTAGATCATCCTCAATTTAGATATTCTAAAACCGTTAAAGACGAATTTACAAATCAATATAACACTGTTTTTAACGGTGCAAAATTCATATTTTCAGAATTAAAAGACAATGGCGATATTTTACCAGTTACGAATAGATTTGAAGACTATAATTTCAGTATTCTATTAAAACCAGTAAAAGAAGATCTAGAAAAACCCCAATCCCCTGTTTTATTTAGAGTAATTGAAAACATGGATGCAAAGTCAATTCTAATTTTAATTGAGATAGCTCTTAGTGATATTTCCAGAATAAATCCAGCGCTATTAGCCGAGTCTTCTCCAGAGATGATTAGTGCAGGTCAAGAATTTGAAGACCTTAGGCTTGATCAAACTAAATTATTTTTAAACTCAAAGATAATTTATAATCTAGCGCCAACCGAATTTACTGTATCTGCAATTTACACAGCAGCTTCAAGCACCGAATTTAATTCGCTAAAGAACGGAATATACCCAAATGTTTCAGGCTTAGCTGGAATAGCAATTGGCAGTTCAACACCTGGAACCGCAATTGACCCAGTGTCAACACAACCAGTCAATTTGCTAATTGGCGGCACCGAATACGATGCTGATAATTATCCAGTAATATTAGTTATTGAACCGACTAGCGGCGAAGAATTTATTTTAGCATTTAGTAATAGCGAATTATTTGTAAACGCAACAAACCAAGAATTATTAAGCGGCTCATATAACAGTGAGAACCCATCCCAATATTTAACATTCTCAAACCCAGTTCACGTTATACTAGGATCAACTGGCTCAGACCTAATTAGAATATTTGATAATAGCACCGATCCATCCCAATTAACGCCAATCCCATTAACAACGTTAAGTAAATTTAGCGTGGTTGGAGCAAAGCCAAGTTTCCTTGGAGCGTTTGGAGATTATAGAATATCATTTAATCCAGCAGGCGTAAGTAATCTAACCTATAATTTCATATACTCAGTCAAAGATAAAAAATATAATTCAACCAAATCTGCATTTTCAACTGTAAAACTTGCGGCTGGTGTTGATATTAGCGGAAGCTCAGTATACGTAACTCCTGAACAGGTGTCAACTGTTTCTCAAAATCTTTCACAAATTCCAACTAACGCATTTGTACTAGAAGATTTTATTAATCCAATTAGTGCATCATTTGATACTTTGATAAATCCTAGCATTGGCGCAGAAAGCCCATTGCCTGCATTTTCGCCATTACTATTCATTAACCAAACCGGAATTGCCTCAATCCCACTAAAAACTAGTGCTGACTTTTCTGGAAATACGTCGCTTGCTACGCTAAGACATGATTTATCTAATCCAACGGTAACGACTCATTTATTAAAATCGGTACAGGAGAATTTATTAATATTTGAAACGCCAGAAATTATTTATGAATTCTCAGATTTCATAATCCTTGATCCAGCGTATTTACCGACAACGACTACTACAACTATTTCAGGAACAACTACTACAACAACGAGTTCCGGTACAACTACCACTACAACAACAGCCTTCCCAGGAATAAATTTATCAACGAATTACGTTGGTCAATATATCACAGCAACCCTAGTTGGCATAGACTCTACTAAATTAAAAGTTGGAGACGTTGTAAAAATTGAAGATAGCGCAAATTCAGCTCAATACCTAAGAGCGCAAATAACTGCAATTCAGTTGTCAGCAACCGGCTCTAACTTACTAATAACATTCTTAGTTAGATATCAAACCGGTGCAGGATCCAATTCAAATGATTGGCTAATTAGCTGTAAGCGTGATACTCTTATCCTAAGACCTAAATTAGAAGCATCGGCTGCCGGTCCAACCCTTAGCCTCTCTGCCTCTGCTTTTCCAGGCGGATCAACTAGCGATTGGTTAAATTTAAGCCAACAATTCCAATTGTTTGGCGGAAAGAGCTATTTTACAAACCTATTTGAAAATATTTCTTTTGCAAATTTCATATCGTTATTAGATAACAATTCATCGCTAGTTAAGTTTGAAACCTATCAAAATGGAGCTCTTATTCCAGGTCAAAAAATTAAACTTTCCGTTGAAACGGCTGATCGTATTGAGAAGAGTACCATTGTTACAGCGGTCCCTGAACAAATTGAAACTGCTTCAACCGCAGTAGTTGGCGGATTTACTCATATTGAATCAAAAAGTCAAAAATACGAAGTATTTAGATATTCTGGAGAGTATGATGTGTTATATCGACCAATTGCTGGATTCAAGTACACTTCTCAGTTAGGAAATTTTGATCTAACTGGTTCAAATTGCTTGCTAAATCCAAGCATTAAGGACTTCTTTATTATGCCAGAGTTTTCATTTGTTAAATACTCTGACACTCAAATTCTAGACCTAGAATCATCGACTAAATACAAGGCAGAATATCCATTAATTGGCGAATCGCCAGTTGACACAGCGCCATATAATTGTTTATCAAGTAGTTGGGATTTCGGCTATCATTATAAGTACTTAACTAAATCTCAACGGGTTAAAATAGCTGGTACAAATAGAGTAACCGAGGATTATTCATTTGCTTCAAAATTACTAAATGTACCGACTGAATTTACAGCAGAGTCATTTAACACTCAGCAGCTAACAAACTCTCAATTTGAGATAACTGATTCAGCCTTTGCAAAACTCGAAGCAAACGGATCAATCATTGACATTGCGTATTCTGTGTATAAGACTGAGATTAAGTTAAAAATAAACTTAGCAAATATTATTGCAAAGACCTTAATTGAAGCAGGCCTTCGTGCTGAATTTGAAAAGTTCTTTGTTGACGGTCTTGGCAATCCGCTAGTGACCGACCTTGCCCTAATTGGCGAATTAACTCTTGATCAATACTTAACGGCTTACTGTAAAGCAAACCTAGTAAAACTCTATGAATTAGAGGTCATTGACTTCTATGAAAAACCTGACCATACACTTGTCGATAACTCACTAAGTATTGCGCAAGTTCCATATTCGCAACTGGATGACCTAGATTACTCGTTAATAAAGGAGGTTAAAATAAATAACCCTAAATCAGCCATCTTGTCCGGATCTATTTACAAAAAGTCAAGTACAGGAGTAAGCTTGGTTCCAAAATTAAAAATTAAATACATTTAATGATAAACATTAACCTAAAAGAAGTTTTTTCCGTAGACAATCCGGCAGATCTCGCTAGCAAACTTAATTATAATTTTAACCAATTTCTTGCGCTCGGAGTAGGTCAACCTGGCCAAACTGGAGCAACTGGTACAACAGGTTCACCTGGCCCAGAAGGTCCAATTGGACCAGAAGGAGCCGCTGGCACCCAAATTTACTCAGATTCAATTGTTACTGGTGTAACTCTAAGTCCAACTACTTATCCAGCATCAACATCTGCTGCAATTGACGATTATTACATAAGCGAAGATGCAATCTATCAAAAATCCGGCACAAGCACATGGAATAAAGTTTCAGATTTTTACGATCTGTTTAACTCAATTTCCCAAGTTAACGATTCAACTTGGCAGCTGGGAATCGGCGTCTCAGCTACGGCTAAGATAATTTTACCGGTTAAAAATAAATCAGGTCTTGACCGAATAACAACGGTCGGTTCAACGTCAGGCGGTGCATGGTCAACCAATGCTCCTAACTGGAGAGATTCGAGCGGAACTACTCAAAATTCGCAAGTTGTTCTCTTTAATTTTGATGCAAAGACAGCCAGAAATATTGTTTCAGGCTCAAGCGACCTAAACGGCTATAGCGTTACACCAAGTGACAATAGACTCGGTAATTTACCTGGTGTTGATATAAACGAGGAGGCATTCCCGTATTCAGCTTTACTATCGCTATACTCATTCTATTCTGCGTCCGATGCTGCAACCGAAGCCGATCATTTAACTGGGTCAACCGGTTATCGTCATCAACTTGAATTAGGATCAGTTGACGATCTAGTTGAAGAACACTTAACTAATACGGTTACTCAAAAATATGTAATAAGTCCAACATATCAAAATCTTAGAGTTCGCAAATTTAGAATTAGCGATTCAACTATTCCGGGCAAATCTCTAATCCGTGCAGATTTTAATCTACATGCAACCGATTCAGTTACTCAACCTGCTCTTAACTCTAGATTCACATGGACAATTAACAAGAAAACTGCAGCAGGCGCAACAGCCTCATCTCCACCAAATAATCGCATAATTAAATTTGGAATCTCAAACAGTATTTTAGAAAATAGCGCAAATACTGAAGCTAAGATAACTGGAGCGCTAGTCGATGGTATACATTTCAATTTTGATTCAATTCAAAAATTTGGATTTGGATTTGATCCAGATAACTACACCAATTCTACGAAGAACGTCATTATGCGATCAGATTCATCGCAATCGGTCGACACAATGATTTACGATAAAATTGCCGTTGTTGTTAAAAATAGTACATCAACTGCAACTCTTCTTCCTGCAAGCTTAACTGCAAATGGAGCGTTCACAGTTACCTCAACTGGTAGCGGAGCAGCTGGTGATATGACGGTTAAGAGCGGAGGAGCAGGCGGTGGAAATCTAATGTTACTTGCGCCAAATACCGCAAAAGAGATCATATTAGGAGCAGGCACATCAAACGTTGGAATAAACTGGTCAACCTCAAGTACCTACGCCCTAAAAATCAAGAATAATCGATTAAATAGTGCAATACCTTTTCCGGTTTCAACTGGAACTTTGCCTACTGCCAGCAGCACAGATGTTAACGTATTAGACGAATACCAAGAAGGAACCTTTACTCCAGATATCTGGTATACTGCAACTCAAACTCTGCCAACCGTGAACGGCTACACAAACGTTTCAAATCTACAGCCAACCATTGGAGACAAAACCGGTGTTTACACAAAAATTGGAAATACAGTTACTATCCAGCTTAGATTCTCAATTACAGGTTGGGCAACCTCAACTGCCCCTTCTGCCATTGCAGCAAATGCGCCAAATGATTTAGCTACATTCAACATAGGCAATATCGGAAATACTGCAACTGACCCTGCTGCAATAGGCAATGAGTCGTATCAATTATGCGTTCGTGGAATTCCAAATCACTGGCCAGCAATTGATACTATGAAGTTTAACGTGAGAGCGCACGCAGATAGCACCCGGCAAGGTGCAATGCGAGCATTTCCATTAATCTATAAATGGGGAGCAGCCGGTGCCGGAACTAGTGGAACATCAACATTTTATCCAATTCAACCTTCTTCTCTTTATGCAATCTTTGCAACGTACGGAACTCTTACCCGGTATCCACAGTTTGTTATGCGTGGCAGCCGAACTCTTGCAAAAGAGGGAACTACTGGCACCGAACATCAAGAGACAGCAATGAACTGCAACGTATCAATTTGGGATTTCCTAAAACGAACAGGTGGATCTACTAATGCTGATAAAACTTGGGTTACAATCAGTGGAACATATATTACCAATCATCAAACTACTCAACAGGCAGTCGGCGGAAATTATACCGTTGAGGACCAGCAGAATAATGATAATGTATTTGAAGAAGCTCTGTAGATCGCTAATTCATCTTTAATTTAAAGGGAATGCTCTTCTGCTTTTCTAGTAACCTGTGAAAGTCTAGTAGAACATTACCGTCAAATCCGTGTTGATGATTCATAATTCGGTTAAGTAGAACTGTGTCCTTCGCAAGACAAACTCGATTAACTGGATCAATATTGACTCCTCCACCAATTACCATCACATTTTTCTCAGGATCAAAATCCTTGAGCTCAGGTAATTTTTTAAGCAGACGATCTTTAAACTGATTCTCTTTAAGCCCAGGCAATTCAACCTCTGCTACTGTACAGACTGAGTACCCAAAATTGTGAGAGTCCTTTAGATCAAGTTTAACAATTTCATAATGATCTGGCTCAATTGTTTTACACACAAAATAGATAAAATCCTGTTTGTGAATCCAGTTATTATTAAAATAAAAATGAATCTTATCAAGGCTAACTATCAGCTTATCTAAGTACGTATTCATAGTATCTGCAAAAATCTTTGAAGTTTCTCTAATGATCTCCTTGCCTTGACTGTCTTCTTTCTCGGCTAGCTGGCTAATTAATAACAGTAAGTTATGGTCAGCAGTAACCGGTTTAAGACCAGAATCGTATATTTTACTATCTGCAATAATTGTATTAAGATTTAGGTAATGAAAAACAATTTCATAAAAATGATCGAATCGACCGGATTCAAGGCCCTTAAGATAAGTCTGCTGAGCACCAAGTAAAAGGTACGTGTAGTACTCCAGGTCAACTTTATATGCTTGGCAGATCCATGTAGGATCCAAAACCAGCAAGGGGTTAAGTGATTTCATAGGTTAACCCGTTTTCTTATTATTTATTTGCGAAGTAATTCAGGTAACTCTGCGATAAATAACAAAAAGAAGGGTCGAATGCAAGTAGTAGCCTATAAAATTATAACTGATCCAGCCAAGAATTCAATAAGTTTCTCAAAAAATTATCGAATTTTTTCAACTGGTGAACCTCTAGAGAAAGCCGTAAAAATCACAGCTTTCGATGAGGACCTGGACCTAGGCTCGGCAAATCCAGCAAATATTATCAGAAAGTTAAGATATTCAAACGACCGATCAAACTGGTCTCTTTGGTACTCATTTACGCCAGACGACTTAGGCGATTTACCTACGTTAGTCTTCGCGGAATCCAATGTCTTTTTTGAAGTGAAGTATGAGTACGACGATACAACATACGATGCTCTCTCAACTGAGCTAAAAGTCAATGAAGTTAAGATCAGAGTCGAGAGCACCAAACCTCAAGACCAATTATTTACCCCGTCCGTTTCTTGTTCAGATGAGCGCTGTCCAGTAATAATTGCTGAGCGCGAAGCCTCATTTAAACCCTATGAGGTTGGTACAGCAACCGGTATTGCACACGAATTAAGCCTACAGACCAATAAAATATTTGGACACGAGGTTGTCTATTTTAAAACAGAACCAGATAGAGACGGCGGCGATTTTATCTTTAAAGAATGGACTCTATTTAAAACAACTGAACGTAAGTGTATCAAGGTAATGGTACCAGATAATAAGTTTCCAGATAACAAACCCAATTTTACAGAGTTCGGAGTTGATTTTGAAGTTCCATTTGAAATTCATGTTGATCATACTTATTTTCAAATGATGTTCGGTAAAGGCTCGCAGCCTAGAAAGAGAGACTATCTCTTCTTTCCTCTAGTTAATCGTATGTACGAGATTCAAGGTTCGTACCTATACAGAGGATTTATGATGGAGCCAATTTATTGGAAAATTCAATTAACCAAATTCCATCCCAATATTGATATGCTAATGAAAGCCAATGACAGAACTTTCTTAGACAATATCATTATGAGTTCTGAACAGTTATTTGGAGCAGAGGCTAAGGTTCAAAAACAGGACGCATTAGATAAACAACAATTTTCAACCGCTTCTACCCGATTTGATGAGGTCCGAAAGACTCTACATCCAGATATCAAGAGCAAAATATTAGATATCACATTTAATTACGCTCCATTAATTGAATACTATTATGATATGAGTGCAATTCGTCCGCAATTGGTTCCATACACATTAACTTCATCAAATGGAGCAGATGCGCAAGAACTTTCGCCAGACGGAGAAATTTATGCATACGATGATAGCAATATTTTTAAAACTTGGAGACAAAATCAATTGGTTACAGGTGATATTAATATTGCCGATCTTAATCCTAACAAGGCCAGAATTAAAATGAATGGCCCAAAAGAGTCCTTTGCGCCGCCGCATACTGGTCAAAAGTACGTAATCGTTGAGGGTTATAAAACGCTAAGCCTTAAGGCATCTGAACGCAGACCAATTCTTGAAACTACTTCAGGCTCAGGAATTGTTAATTTTAAACAGGCCGAGAATGCAGTTGTCTACAAGCGACAAGCCTCAACTGCTGAGACTCCAAACATGACTTTCTCTGCACTAGTTAATTTTAACAGAGGTGATCAGGATGTGACGCTATTTAGAGGTTATGATGATTATGACCGCAAAGGATTAATCATCCAGGCAATCATAGCTGACGCATCAGGTACGCCTAATTTAAGCATTAAGATAACAATAAATGATCAAGAATACAGTCAGCCGATCGGAACAATTGAATACGCAAAATGGTATCCAATCATCATTCCAATCTCTGCTCAGTTCGGTCAATTTGAAATAAATGTGTATGAACTTAGGCAAGATCCAGCAAATATCAAGAACTTCAATAAGATTGTGCCACTAAACCCCAATTCAAATATTGTTACGACTGGAACCTTTGAATTTGAAACCACTGCAACTTGGTGTTTACCTAGTGCAAATTATTCAATTGCAAATGTTAGACTATTTAATACAATGATCCAGAGCGAAGATCATGAATTCATAGTGAGTCAATTATTCATTAGAGATGAATCTACTCTAGCCATAATTGATAATGCCAGACCTCGATTGAATGTACCATTTATAGCAATAAACCGATAAATTTTAATAAATAACTCTATGTATAAAGATATAAACAAGAAACGCCTATTTGATAACGTGAATTTGGGATTCGAATTTGAATTCTTTTCGCCGTTAAGCAGAAAGGAACTTTCGGAAAAACTTACAAAGGTTCTAAAAAAGAACGTGCAATGGACTGATCAGTACCATTCTGACATGCCAGTTGCCGAAAACGATTTTAAAATTGAACCGGATTTCTCAGGCGGTTTTAGAATGAACGAGCTGGTAACCGGAGTTATGCCGTATAACGAAGCAGTTCATGTAATGTTTAAAATCTATAATTTTATTGCTGAACACGGGTTTACAACCGAAAGGACTGGAGTTCATGTCAATATTTCATTTAATGAAATTGATCTAGACTTAACTGAGCGTCTTCAAAACTTAAATGTTTTCAAGTACATCTTAAATTTAGACGAATCTAAGATTTTTGATATGTGGCCATCTGCCAAATCAAGAATGCAGAAGATCTATAAAAACTCAGTCTTAAACATCTATCCTAAAAATAAGTTTATTGCTGAAACAAGCCTAAATTACGCATATCCAGCAAGCCCAACTGATTTTAACCTACCTCATGCAAAGTATTTTGGGATAAATTTCACAAAGTTATCTCAAAATTATCTAGAAGTCCGATATGCAGGAGGAGCCGGCTACGAAACCAAGAAAAAAGACTCAGTTGAGTTAATTAACTACATGGCCGAGAGTCTATATTCAACTTTACAAGAGAATCATGTATACACAGTTAATGAAACTCGTAGAATTTCTGAGATTTTAACTAAACACAAATCATTATTACAATCAGTTAAAACTTATGAGAGCTTTATTAATACATATCCGGATATTGAACTATACATTGACCTTAGAAATGATCCACGAATCGTTGAATCAAATTATTCTAATATAAAAGAGAAATTATTTGAGCTGATTACTACCGGTAATCTTAAAAAAGGCATTGTTAACTACGATACTCAAGCCAAACGCATTCAAATAAAAGATGCTCGCCTAAAAGAGAGCTTTTCAGTAAGTGATGTTGACTTTATTAACTGTTCAGTAGAAGGGGAATTAACAAATTGCACATTTTACGGCTGTAAAGTAAGATCGTCTCATCTACGTGAGGCACGAATCATAACCGGTAACGATATTCGATATTCTTACCTTAAATATTGCACATTTGAAAGAGACGGTCGCAATCGTCTTGACCTAAGCTACATTAAAAGCGAACCAGGTCATGTAATTTACGGAGATCTTAACGAATGTATCATTAGATCAGGTACAGTTGCCTTAAATTGCAAAGTAGACTCAAAAACAGAGTTCTTGAAAGAGCTAAAAACTCGAGATATTGAAGAAAAGTAATAAATAAAAGCAGAAAAAGCCCAACATTAAAATGGCAGTACAAGTCAAACTAACATCGGTTAAAAAACTATCTAATTCTAGCACAACATCACTAGTTGAGCTCTCCAATTTTAATTTTGGTGAAATAACTTCTGCGATTAAGGAGTTCTTATCATCAATAAATTATAATCAATCTACGAATGATGTTTCAGTAGACATTAACACAGTTGCGTCAGATCTAGTCACAGTTCGAAGAGGACTTTCAGTATACGGCACTCAATTACAGAACGGTAATTATCCAACCGTAATTAATCTTTCACCAAGTGGTACAGTTACTGCTAAAAACTTTGTAGCCGAAGATGTTGCAGAGATTTTACGTCTGAGATTAAGAGTATTTGGAGCTCTACCGACTACTGGCGTTCCTGGTGAAATTGTCTATATCGCGGCTCAAGGAAATCGAATTGAAGGAGTTTATGTTTGGCTAGTTTCAACCGGCTGGACTCTACTGTCAGGCGGAAATGGCGCCTCAGCAACCGCAAAGTGCATGCAAGAAGTTATTATGCGTGCAACAGCAGATAATGTTAGCGTAGATAATACAAATGCTTCTGAGAATGGAATATTTTTGGTACCCGCTCCACTTGCAGCAACTGCATTTATGCTATTTGTAAACGGTCAACTCGTACCGGTCGGAGATGGTGATATTACTTCACCTGCATATCTAAGTAATGACGGCGGATTAAACGCAGTTACATTTAATGAAGCTGATTCAACTTGTCAATTATATTGGAACCCAAGTATTGCAGGTTATAACTTAGATACTGGTGATAAATTATTATTACACTATTTTACAGAAGATCCTTTCTGTTCACAAACTGGCTATACTTGTAGCACTGAGATTGTTGACTCAAGCTCAACCTCATTTAATTTCGGTATTGAAATTATTGGAGCACCGTCTGGTACTGCACCAGTGACAATCTGTAAGCGACCAAATCCAATTGATAACTTGGGCGGAGACTCTCTACCTCCAGGTTTTTATCTACAAAATTCAGTATATGCATTTACGATAACTGACTGGGATGGAGTATGTCCACCTGATACAATTATTAAATTCACAATGCCTCAGAGCATGAGCGAGGCCGAGTTTGACCTAATCCGAATATTCCACGAAGTTAGCGGAATATTAGTCGATGAAACTGTTGATCCTGGAGATATTGCTGGAGATTTATACATTCCAGATTATGCAACTCGTTCAATTTATGCTCAAGTAGATTCGTTTAGTCCATTCTATTTAATTCTAAATACTGGAGTAACAACCACTACTTCAAGCACAACAACTACAACAACAGCGGCAACGACCACAACCACAACCTGCGTTCCAAATCAAATCACATACGAACCGGGTTCTGGCGAACTTCCAACCTCTGTAACTTTTGATGGAACACCAACTGGTCCATTTGAAGTCGTATTTACGGATCAAAGTTCAGAAGAGCATACTTTAACTGGATTAATTGGAGATATGGTTGAATTACCATGGACATTTAATGTCTCAAATCCAGTATTTCAAGGAATTCCAAATGTTGTAGGAACTTACTTATTTACAAAAGGTGGATGCGAGTATGAAGTAATTGTCCCAATCCAAGACGACACTACTACCACTACAACGGCAGGTAATACTACTACTACTACAACTGCTGCTCCTACGACAACCACTACTGCAGCTCCTACGACAACGACGACAACGGCAGCTCCTACGACAACGACGACAACGGCAGCTCCTACGACAACCACCACTGCAGCTCCTACGACAACCACCACTGCAGCTCCTACGACAACCACCACTGCAGCTCCTACGACAACCACCACTGCAGCTCCTACGACA